>SDBU01001320.1_pt1 | contig 35918 bp, 36 predicted proteins | sample 2277071 | NCBI WGS metagenome assembly SDBU01 (sample SAMN10397929, study PRJNA504765) | marine sediment metagenome | isolation source: marine sediment core GS08_GC12, 126 cmbsf | place: Arctic Ocean: Gakkel Ridge, Loki's castle | collected 2008 | reverse complement strand
GACTACTTGTTTGATAGGCGGTAGGTGTAAGGGTAGTAATACTCTTAGCTTAACCGTACTAATGGTCGAGGGCTTGACCTGCTTCAGAGTTGATATTAGGCAAATTTATGAGAGGGGTTTTTAAGCCTCTCTCCTTTATTTTCTCCTCTTTCACCCCCCACTTCTTCTTGCCCTTGACTTTGTTTTCTTCTCCAAGATACAATTTGTATAGATGGAAAATGAACTAAGGCCCTCTTTAGCCGAAAAGGAGTTGCTGACATTAGCATATAACAGGTTTTACGACCTTTTTGATGAAATTATAGCAGACAACTTCTGGGAAAAGGAAGACTATTACAGATTCAGCAGAATCAAGGACGTCTTTTCTATATACGCAGAAATCCTAAATTACCCTCCGATAGGGTGGGTAATAGATTATCTAAAAAAGGATAGACCACCGATGGAAGCCGAAATTGGAAGTGAATTTTTCGCCTTCATCAGAAATGTCATGGTTCACTTTCCTTTTTTCCAGAGATGGGAAGAGGTATGGATTAACAGAACCATTGTAAATTGGCACAAAGAAGGTCAGTCGATAGATAAGTTTCTCACAAAATATCAGGGACATGAGCCAGTCAAATATCGCTTCTGGGAAGCGGAAAAGAAGAAGATGAGCTACATGAGTGTGAATTTCCCAGCGGCATATACTTCGGGAAGCAAGATATTCTTGAAAGACATTCTTTCAGAAAAAGATGGTGTAAAGTTCTCAGTTATTCTTATGAAGAGAATCCTCGACACTCAAGTCGAAAGCTCTTAAATAAGGCGTCTAAGAGGGGCGGAAGCCCCTCTTTCTTTTTCTTCCCCCTCTCCAGGAGCTTTCTTGCAGTGGCTACCTTGGCCACCTTGCCTCCCTTCTGGCGAATTGACTGTGAGGCAAGTAGTGGGAGGTACTTTTTAATGGCCGCTTTCAGGTAGGTTGTCGGATTAGGGGTTTTCTCACCAATTTTGTATCTGAAATCGTGCTTTCAGTTCAATTGGAGCGGGAGACGGGACTCGAACCCGCGACAACCTGCTTGGAAGGCAGGGACTCTACCAACTGAGTTACTCCCGCTTCGGGACGGGCTTTTCCTCCTTTTTCAGATATAAACCCGTATGAACCTTTTGACAATATGTATTGACCTTTTGACAATTTTGGTAAACTTTTTTCAACTTAAGAATTCCAATTGAGTCGCTGCTTTTTACCTTTATAGCGGGGACCCCCAAACGCTACGACCAAATTTCAGCGAGGTATACCTCGTGTAACTCATTAGCCAAGTATGCTTTAATTCCGTCTTTTAACTCAGCCCCCTTCTCCTCGCTTACAATTCCCACCGCCTCGAGGTGGACAACGTCGTTACCCAATGTTACTGAGAGCTTACAATCATTGATAGCGAAGCAAACGCCCTCTGACTCACATACATTTAGGTGTTATTTTGTTGACATCATATCAATTTCTGTTGACAAAGTCAAAACCCTGATTAACCCTATATCTGTAATGGCATATTGACAAATAGTCAAACCCAATGGTTGCCCGCCTTTTTGTTTGCTCACAGAGGGTAAAGAATGGTCAAGAATTTTTTGGTGGGTTGTCTCCTGTCTGAAGGTTCGGAAGGCAAACAGGGGAGAGCCGTCACATGGTTGGGTCAGGCTTAGAAAAGTAACCACCTGCCAATCGGGAAGATGCCAGTATGGAGAGATGAGCAATGGAAATGACGCGAACCTATCGCACCTCTGATATCTACGTAGCATCCTGGTTATTATCTAGGGGGCTGCAGTTGCAAGGAATTGACCGCTGTGACAAGCAGCGAGTGTATTTCATTTTTATTGATCGGAAAGATAAACGCAATCTAGTGCGCTCATTCATGTGTGGGCAAGCGGAGGGGAATCTTCCCGATTTTTTGTATCATTTCAAGCGAGCAAAGCGGTTGTTATATTCCCGAGAGGTCTAATGTCGCATATAAAGACCAAAGCCCTGGCGGTGAAACCAGGACTCGGTAATAGGAGCTGAGCGAGCCATACAGAGCTCTAAGAACAATAATACTTCAGGGCAAGGCAAAGGTCAAGCGCCTTTCTCTGCTAAGGTGCCGCCGCTACCTATAAATAAATTGACCCTGAGGTGAGTAAGTGGCGAAACCAGAACTTGAAGATGGCTATACGCAGATAGCCAATGAGATATTGGAGAGGCTAGCCAGAATGCGGCTGTCGCCTAACCAGTGGCGTGTTCTGCTGTGCATCATCCGGAAAACATATGGCTTCCATAAGAAAGTTGACTATATTGCTAACTTTCAGATAGGTGAGGCTACAGGTTTATGCAAAGCTGTTGTCTCTCGCTGTTTGAAAGGGCTGAACGACATGCAGCTCATAACTCAGAAGGGCAAATATATCGGCTTTCAGAAGGACTGGGAGAAGTGGGGAAAGTTAGCAGCTGTGCTGTCACACAAAAGATAAAAAATACTATAACAAAAGAAACTAATCAAAAGAAAAAGCGTAATTACTTTTTTGAGAACATCCTACTTCTTGAGGAAGAATATCAAAAACTGGTTGAGCGATTCGGGGTAGATGGAACTAAAGACTGGCTCGAGGCATTGTCGCTTTATAAGAGGAGCAAGGGCAAAAAGTACAAAGACGATTATGCCACTGTGCTGGCCTGGGAGCGTAGAGAAAGAATATAAGGGGAGGGCAAGGTGGAACACATAGGCAAAGTCCTCGACAAATTAGGCCAAGAGATACCTACACAAAACCAGAAGAGTATTGAGCCTGAGCCGGATATCACTACACCTGAGGAGAGGAGAGAGGAGCTGCGGAAATCGCTGTGTGTGACTACCCTTAGTAGTACCTTTGAGAACTTCAGACCAGTGGCAGGGACGGAAAGGGCCCTGGCTGCTTTCAGGGCTCTGGCTGAAGGGAAGACACACAAAAAGATGCTGCTTTGCTATGGGGGTGTTGGTAATGGAAAGACTTACCTCTGTGAAGCTACAGTAATTGCCCTTTATAAACGCGGTCTCTTCTGTAGGGTAATGACCATGACTAAGATGATGCGTGCACTCGAGGAATGTATGAGGCCAGAAGCACTTACTTCATACGAAGAATTGCTTGATCGCTATTGTCGTTGCAGGTACCTAATAATAGATGATGTTGGGATGGGTGGAAGTGGCAGTGAATGGGAATATGGCCAACTGGAAGAGATTATCGTGTTTAGGTACCGCGAGCAGAGGAAAGAGCGAGGATAAGACTCCAAAATGACACGGGTTACTCCCATTCGTGACTTAAAAGGGTATCTTGAACCAGAGCAGCTGGACGAGGCCTATCTGCCGCTAGCCAAGTATCATGCCCTTCAGCGGCTAACCCGACAGCGGGAGCGTCTTATGAAGAGCATCACTGTTCGTAAGAACCGAATAGGTTCGATAATCAACGGGTATCTTTCTGGCCTTCGAAGAGCCTTCTCCAACGAGTGGTCGGAGCGGGCCAGAGCGTTCTATCGACAAGGACTAAACCCTTTCGCTGTGGTCCGGGATGGAGAGCATGCCCTTGAAGCTTTCTTACTTGGAGTGAAGGCCAGGGGTGCCCGGGCTGAATCCCATCGTGTGTACCAAGCCTGCCGGAGGCTGGCCGAGTTCTATGAGAGATCAAAGGCGACTGGTATGATCAACGAGGACTTCTTCGATGACCTTCAGGAAGAGATAGCCTGCGAGTTGAGGTTGATGGAAGCGGAAGAGGCTGAAGTGGAGAAGGTCTCAGAACGAATTGAGGAACTCTACCTCCAGCTTCACCCGGCCGATCACCTGCGCACCATTCCCGGTATTGGAGTGAGAACAGCCCAGGTCTTTCTAGCCATAATTGGTGATCCGCACCGTTTCCGCAGTCAAGCTGCCTCCGCTAACTGGACAGGCGTCGTACCTGGGGCAAGGCAATCAGCGGACACTGAGAGCAAGGGACTTATGATGACGAAGGCAGGCCCGTCGATGATGAAGCGAGCTCTATTTCAAGCCGGAGATATTGCCCGCAGATATGACCCTCAACTGGCTCATCTCTACTACCGGGAGATGGTTCACCATGGTAAGACCCATCTACAGGCCATGGGAGCAGTGATGAGTCACCTGGGAGCAAGGATACTGGCGGTACTGCGAGAGGATAGACCATATGAGCTGAGGGACATTGATGGTAGACCCATAACCCGTGAGGAGGCGAGGAGGTTAATTCTGTTGAACTATCAGGTGCCTGAGGAGATAAAGCGTGAAAGGCGACGGCGCAAGCAGGTTGCGGGTAAGGCTGTTAAATCAGGTCGAATAAACCGGGAGATGGCAGCTCACAGGACGAACGAGGCAGCTACTGCTCCTCAGCCTGTAGTCGCTACAGCCACCTCCCAAAACTAAGTTTAACTGGGAGCAGCTGAGAGGTCAATGAAATAACGCTTGACATTTATTAGGATATCTATATTGTTTGATATTGCATTTATTTGCCTATAAGCGCTAGAATAGCCTCAAATAGGTAGTCTTGTGCTTTATAGGAGGTGTGTCCTGTGGTGATCGCGAAAGAGTGGTTCACAATAGAAGAAGCCGCTGAATATCTATGTGTTTCCAAAAGGACTATTTATAAATTAACTCAGGAGGGTAGACTGCCTGCCTTTCGCATCGGTCGGGAGCGCCACCGACGATTTCGTAAGGAAGACTTGGACAAAGTGCCCCGACCAGGTGAAGATACCAAAAACTTAGGGACACTTCTAACGCTAACAGCAAGAGCCGATCCTGTGCTAGCCGAACTTTGGGACAACGACAGGGATGCAGTCTATGACCAGGTATAGCCGAGGAGACGTGGTCTTAGTCAGTTTCATCTTCACAGACGAGACTGGAGTTAGACAACGACCAGCTGTGATAATAAGTTCTGATGCTTACCATCGTGGGCGAGAGGAGGCTATTATTGCAGCCATCACAGGCAGAACGGATCGGATATTGGTAGGCGATCATCTCATCAGCGATTGGCGGGGAGCTGGGCTGCTTCTCCCTTCTGTGGCAACTGGCATTATCAGAACAATAAAACAAGATATGATTGCCCGAAAGCTTGGGGCTATGCCTCGAGTTGATATGCAGGCTATAGATAGCAAACTACGTGTTACCCTAGATCTCGGCTAAAAACGGAATGGCATTAACTGGGTGAAAGGATAGATACGCATGGGTAAGCTTGCCCCAGTACTAAGGGAAGGGGACATCCTCGAGGCCAATTACTGGCCTGAGCCCGTGAGAGTAATCGCTGTGAAAGTGATAGGTCGGAAGGTACAGATATTCGCCACTGGGGTAAACTCCCGTACTGCCTATGATCATACGCTGTCTCAGCAGCAGCTACAAGAAGAAGTTCGTATAACCAAACCAGGACTGCTAGAGTTTAGCGGTGATGGTGTTTCCTTCAGATTAGCAGTAGAGGCATGGCGTATACGCTTGGCACATGAGTTTGACCCTCACTTTGCGGTAAGTGTTTCACAAATAGACCTGCTCTCGCACCAGCTTGAAGCAATTTACCATTACATGCTACCCCTCACACATTACGGCGATGGGCAGAACAGCCGAGAGGATTATGCAGATATTAGCCGATAAGAGCTATAATTTGCTAAAAGAGGGAATAAATAAAATATTTGAAGCCAAGGATTGCGGTTAGCTATCAAATTACCCTATCATCAGGGGGTAACAGAGAGATTGTGAAAGTCATTAGAGCCAAAGATTAAAATCAAGTAGAATGGGAGAGCTTTATAGCATGAAGACCATCATTCTCTGTGGGGGACGAGGGATGCGCCTCCATGAAGAAACTGAATTCCGTCCCAAACCACTGGTCCCCATCGGTGGACGACCTATTCTCTGGCATATTATGAAGACTTACGCCTACCATGGATTCCATGATTTTGTGCTTTGCCTCGGTTATCGAGGCGAAATGATTAAAGAGTATTTCTTAAGTTATGAGGCAATGAGCAGCGACTTCACTATTCGCCTTGGACATCACTATTCCCTAGATTATAATGAGGCACATAAGGAACAGGATTTTACCATTACATTAGCTGAGACCGGATTGGAGACTATGACTGGCGGACGGATAAAGCGGGTAGAAAGGTATGTAGAGGGTGATACCTTTATGGTAACCTATGGTGATGGGGTGGCTGACATAGATATCCGAGCCCTGGTGGAATATCATCATCAGCATGGTCGACTGGCTACAGTGACAGCGGTGCACCCATCCTCTCGCTTTGGTATCCTTACACTGGGTGATAACTCAGCAGTGCTTGGTTTTGCTGAGAAACCTCAAATGGGTGAATGGATTAATGCTGGCTTTTTTGTGTTCAATCGGCGAGTGTTTGATTATCTAGAAGGCGATGAGTGTGTTTTGGAACGTGAGCCTCTTGAACGCCTCGCTCGCGAAGGTGAACTAATAGCTTATCAACATCGCGGCTCCTTTTATGCCATGGATACGTACCGCGATTATAAATTTCTTAATGAATTGTGGGATAGTGGGCAAACTCCATGGAGGAAATGGGAATGAGAGTTCCGTTCTGGCAAGACCGCCCAACCCTTGTGACTGGGGCTACCGGGCTATTAGGTGGCTGGTTAGTACGCCGATTGCTCGAATTAGGTGCCGATATTGTCTGCTTGGTGCGTGATTGGGTGCCTCAAAGCGAGCTGGTTCATGCCCAGCTTGTTGAGCAGGTAAAAGTTGTTCGCGGCGACATCTGCGACCAAGAACTTTTGGAAAGGGTACTAGGGGAATACGAAATTAATACCGTTTTCCATCTGGCCGCTCAAACAATCGTCGGCATTGCTAACCGAAATCCGCTGTCAACTTTTGAAACGAATATTCGTGGTACCTGGATATTGCTTGAGGCATGCCGTCGCAGTCCAACAGTCCATAGTATTTTAACGGCTTCGTCTGACAAGGCCTATGGGGACCAGGAACAATTGCCATACGCTGAAGGAGCGCCATTACAAGGTCATTATCTCTATGATGTGAGCAAATCTTGCGCTGACCTGCTTGCCCAATCATATGCCATTACCCATAAGCTCCCCGTAGCCATTACTCGCTGTGGAAACTTTTACGGCGGTGGCGACCTCAATTGGAATCGTGTTGTGCCGGGGACTATACGCTCAGTTCTGCGTGGTCAACAACCTATCATACGTTCTGATGGCCAATATGTGCGGGACTATTTTTACATTGAAGATGCGGCTGCTGCCTATGTTCTACTGGCGGAGAAGCTGGCACAGAATACAGACTTATGCGGTGAGGCATTCAATTTTTCTAATGAGACGCCGGTAAGTGTGCTTGAGCTAGTCGAGTGTATCTTGAGGCTGATGAAAACTGATTTAAAGCCAGTCATCCGCAATGAGGCTACCAACGAAATCCGCCGACAGTATCTAAATGCTGCCAAGGCACGTCAGCTGCTTGGGTGGCAGACTATTTTCACATTAGATGAGGGATTAAAGAGAACCATTGCCTGGTATCGGGAGTTTTTGAGAGGTGGCAAATGACTTCTCAGAAAATACGCCAGCAGATTATTTCTCTTATCCGTGAGTATTATGCTGCGAACTGGCCGGAGCAGCCCTTTGTTCCCGGCGAAACGCCAATCCCGGTGAGTGGTAAGGTTTTCGATGCGGATGAGCTTGTGCATCTTGTGGATAGTTCGCTGGACTTCTGGCTTACAACCGGGCGTTACGCAAAGGAATTTGAGACTGAGTTTGCCCGTTTCTTTGGGTTGAAGCACTGTCTGCTCACCAACTCGGGCTCTAGTGCCAACCTTTTGGGCATCTCCGCCCTGACCTCGCAAGAGCTAGGCAAACGCCGTCTGAATGCTGGGGATGAGGTTATCACAGTGGCTACTGGCTTCCCGACCACGGTCAATCCTATTATTCAGAATAACCTAGTCCCCGTTTTTCTGGATGTGGATATTCCTACATACAACATTGATGTTACCTATTTGGAGGAAGCCGTCACCGAGAAAACCAAGGCAATTCTCCTGGCACACATGCTGGGTAATCCATTCAATCTGGAAGCTGTCATCAGGGTAGTCCATAAATACCATTTATGGCTAATCGAGGATATCTGCGATGCAGTAGGAGCGGAGTACCGGGGACAAAAGGTTGGCACCTTTGGTGACCTCGCTACAGTTAGCTTCTACCCAGCCCATCATATAACGATGGGCGAAGGGGGTGCGGTTCTCACCAATTCCTCTCTTCTTAAGAAGCTTGTGGCGTCATTCCGTGACTGGGGGCGTGATTGCTGGTGTGAGCCAGGGAAAGAAAACACCTGCGGAAAGCGTTTTGAGTGGCAGCTTGGCGACCTCCCCTATGGCTATGACCATAAGTATATCTATTCGCATATTGGATATAACCTAAAACTGACGGATATGCAGGCGGCTATAGGCGTAGCCCAATTGAAGAAACTGCCTGCCTTCATTGAAAAGCGAGGGGAGAATTTTCGATATCTGTATGATGGACTTAGAGACTTGCAGAGGTATTTCATACTACCGGAGGCAACCCCCAATTCAAGCCCTAGCTGGTTTGGTTTTCCGCTGGCGGTGCGCCCGGAAGCGCCCTTCACCCGCAATCAAGTGGTGCAATACCTAGAAAAGCATAAAATTGCTACGCGATTGCTATTCGGCGGGAATCTAGTTCGCCAACCAGCCTATAAAGGTGTTCGGTATCGGATTGTAGGGGATTTGGTAAACTCGGACTTTGTGATGAACCAGGTCTTTTGGATTGGGGTCTATCCGGGGCTTTCCCAGGAGGCGCTAGCATATATCGTGGGTGTGCTATATAAAGGAGTGAAGGTGCTGAAATGACAGTTAGGAAGCAAAGTGTATTTTCTGATGCAGCAACCACAGATCGAGCTGTTAAAGTCTATAAGCAAGCTGTGAGAAAAAGTTTCTCGTTTCTTAAGCAGACTACACAGCTCGATGACCTCTTCGCCAAAAGTATCCCATTGGCGGATGGCAAAGGGTTCTTGGTGCCGGTATGCGAGTTGCACACCACGGATGATGGGCTAATCGCAAAGCTGGCACAGTGGAGAGCCGAGAATGCCTTCGCGTATCCCACCCAATTCCCGGTGACCATCACTGGCACGTCGTCGTGGTTACGTTCAAAAGTCCTCGGTATCGAGGATCGTATTTTATTTTTGGTTCTCAATAAACATGGGAATATCATCGGGCATCTCGGTTTTGCCAATGCTATCAACGATAAGCGAGAGCTGGAGATTGACAATGTAGTGCGTGGCGTCAAGGGTGTCCAGCTTGGTATCATGAGCAGTGCTAATGAGAGGTTGCTAAATTGGGCGGAAGAAAACATAGGACCTCGTGTTATCTACTTAAGAGTGTTGAAAGACAATCACCGCGCTATCAGGTTCTATCGTAAATTGGGCTTCAAAGACGACCAATTAGTGCCTTTGCGCCGGCATGAGGAAGGCGAAAGAGTCGAGTACCGTCCATTGGCTGAAGATGACCACAATGAACCTGATAAGTACTTCTTGCGAATGGTCTATACGCCAGACAAAACTGTAGATACTTCTGAGATGATCCTGACCGCAGGGCCTTCGATCTCAGCTCGAGAAGCGAGCTATGCTTTGGATGCAGCCCGCTATGGTTGGAATACCCAGTGGAGTGGATACATCAAACGATTTGAGGCTGCTTTTGCTGAATATGTGGGGACAAAGTATGCTCTCAGTACAGCGTGTTGTACTGGAGCGATGCATTTAGCGTTAATTGCTTTAGGGATCGGACCAGGTGATGAGGTGATTGTACCTGATATTACCTGGGTGGCAACGGCTAATGTCGTGGTTTATGTCGGGGCTACGCCAATCTTTGCAGACATCGAGCCCGATAGTTGGTGTCTGGATCCAGCATCCTTTGAAAGGGCAATTACTGAACGCACCAAGGCTGTGATGCCGGCGCACTTATATGGTCATCCGGCACGGATGGACAAAATCATGGATATCGCTCGGCAACACAAATTGTATGTAGTGGAGGATGCTGCCCCAGCAATTGGGGCAGAGTTCCAGGGGCAAAAAACCGGGACATTTGGCGACTTCGCAGCCTTTAGCTTTCAGGGGGCCAAGTTAGTAGTCACCGGTGAAGGTGGCATGTTAGTTACCAATGACGATGAGTTATATAAGAAAGTTTATGTTATTTGGGATCAGGGCCGAACACCTGGAACTTTTTGGATCAATGAGATTGGGTGGAAATACAAGATGTCTAATATCCAAGCGGCGATCGGCTTGGGTCAGTTGGAGCGAGTTGATGAGCTTATCGAGGCAAAGCGCCGCATTTTCTCCTGGTATGCGGAGGGACTGAAAGATGTGCCACATATCAGGCTGAATTACGAACTGCCTTGGGCACGCAGTATTTACTGGATGTCCAGCATTTTGCTTGATGAAAAGGCAAGCATAACTCGTGACGGTCTGCGCGAAAAATTGCGCAAACTAGGTATTGACACACGACCGACCTTTCCGGCAATTAGCCAGTATCCCATTTGGCCGAAATCACAGCAACCGCAGCCGAACGCTCTCCGAATAGGAAATCAAGGCATTAACTTACCTAGTGGAGTTTGTCTGAAGCGTGAGCAGATTGAGTATGTCTGTCAGAGCATCAAAGATGTCTTGGCACAAAGACGTTAGATTGCCTAGTTATCCCAGCGGGGGCTATTTTGAAGCTGAGTAGCACCTAAATTGTTATCTTAGTGGCTAAGGAACAGAACTGAATGATTGAATTAAACAGAGCTAAAGAAAACAATTCAATAGTATTAGCAAAAAAAATTCGTGCCCATGTCCTACGTATGGTACATAGAGCCAATGCCTCTCACGCTGCCACTTGCCTCTCAGCGGCTGACATTTTAGCGGTTCTTTACAGTGGCATTCTCCAGGTGGACCCATCTCGACCGGATTGGCCTGACCGAGACCGTTTTATTTTGAGCAAAGGGCATGGCTGTGCCGCCGTCTATGCTGTGCTCGCTGAGCGAGGTTTCTTCCCCAAGGAGTGGCTGGAGACCTACTGCCAGGATGGGGCGAGGTTGCCTGGTCATATTACTAGTCTTGGAATTCCCGGGGTAGAGGTCTCCACCGGCTCACTAGGACACGGATTATCCATCGGCTGCGGAATGGTAGTAGCTGGCAAGGGGAATGGTCAAGACTATAGAGTATTTGTATTGCTCAGCGATGGCGAATGTGATGAAGGCTCAACCTGGGAGGCAGCACTTTTTGCACCTCATCATCATTTGGATAACCTTATCGCCATTGTAGATTACAATAAGATTCAGAGTTTTGGCACAGTAAAAGAGGTTCTTGATCTGGAGCCGCTGGCTACAAAATGGCAAGCTTTTGGCTGGGCTGTGCGGGAGATAGACGGACACGACTTCAGGCAGATAGAGAATGCACTGAAAAGTGCCCCCTTTAAGATAAGTCAACCGAGTTGTATCATTGCTCATACCATCAAGGGCAAAGGCGTATCCTTTATGGAGAATCAACTTGCCTGGCACTATAAATCGCCCAATGCCGAGCAACTGCATCAGGCACTGGCTGAACTGGAGGCATCCGAGTGAGAACTGCATTTATCCAGAGCTTGATAGAGCTAGCCAGGAGCAATGAGCGCATCTTCTTGTTAGTGGGAGACCTCGGATATTCCGTGGTCGAGCCTTTTGCTCAGGAGTTCCCTGACCGTTTTATCAACATCGGTGTTGCCGAGCAGGACATGACCGGCATTGCCACCGGGCTGGCTCTTTCTGGTAAGATTGTTTTCACCTACTCCATCGCTAATTTCCCTACCCTGCGTTGTCTGGAGCAGATACGTAATGATGTCTGCTATCATAAAGCGAATGTCAAAATCGTTGCCGTAGGTGGCGGACTTGCCTATGGTGCTCTAGGGATGACGCATCATGCTACCGAAGACTTGGCAATCATGCGTGCCTTGCCCAATATGACAGTGGTCGCCCCAGGAGACCCGGTAGAGACAGCACTGGCAACACGAGCCATTATTGAGTGGCCTGGTCCATGCTACCTGCGACTGGGTAAAGCGGGAGAACCTATTGTCCACCAAACATCTCCCAATTTTCAAATTGGCAAGGCAATTATGGTCTGCGATGGCAGTGATGTCACACTGATTGCCATCGGAGGAATGTTATATAACACTATGCAGGCAGCAGAGCAGTTGGCACAGCAGGGGATTCAGGCACGCGTCCTGAGCATGCACACCCTTAAGCCGCTGGATACTGATGCAGTGCTAGCGGCAGTCCAGCAAACTAAAGCGATCATAACTGTGGAGGAGCACAGCCTAATTGGCGGGTTGGGAAGCGCCGTAGCCGAGGTGCTTGCCGAATTGGGTAATTCACATATTACCTTCAAGCGAATAGGGATAAGAGATGAATTTTGCGCTCAAGTCGGTAGCCAGGAATACTTACGGAAAGTTTATTCACTATCAGTCGATGGCATTGTTAAGGTTGTTCAGTCATTGATGGAAATGATACCCCAATAAGCTTTAGGGGCTTCAAAGCAATACATCCGAGCTGAGAGATCGAAGACAGCCAAAGTCATCAGCTTGTGGGAAAGCATTTGTTTAACGGTATGAAAGAGCGTCGGGATCTCATTGTAATTATGCTAGGACAAGGCTTGCAAGCCGTTACCGGGTTTGCCACGATTCGTCTACTGACCTCTTTCTTATCTCCCCAAGAAGTGGGACGATACTATATCTTAATCAGCTTGACAGCTTTCTTCGCTCTTCTGCTTATAAACCCGATGGGAATGTACATCAATCGGAAAACACATGAATGGCACCGAAATGGGACAATGCAGAGTAATCTATATCGCTACTGGCTATATCTTCTGGTCATCGCTCTGTTTGCCCTCTTTGTCCTTCTCTCGCTAAAAAGCACCATAGGTCTTGGCATAGAGATTGCCTGGTTATGGCTGCTGGCTGTGATAGCCGGAAGCCTGTTGTTTAATACCGGGAATGTGACCATAACCACAATATTTAATATGCTCGGCAACCGCATTGGGTTTGTTGTATTTACGCTCTTAACCCTCTGGGTGGGGTTGGGGCTATCGGTCATTTTTGTCACTCAGATGGCTGGCAGAGCAGAGTATTGGTTGTTAGGTGTGATTCTTGGTCAGTTGGTGATTTTTTTGGCAGCTTATAGCTATCTGACAAGGGGGTTAAACCGTTCAAGGAATAAACCTCGCTCCGAATCGCTAAGTATACCTCGACGGGAAACACTCCTACCAGTGCTTCACTTTGCCTGGCCTGTAGCAATTGCAGCGGGCTTAGGTTGGGTGCAGATACAATCCTATCGTTTTGTTCTTAGCTATTTTGGTGGACTTGAAGCGCTTGGACTCTTTGCCGTGGGGTTTGGGATTAGTACTGCGATTATGGGAGCCTTTTATGGAATCTTCAGCCTTTATTATCACCCTGTCTTCTATAAGGAAATATCAACGGCGGACTCAGAAGGCAGGAGAGCTTCCTGGAATAAGTTTGCTGCTTATCTGTTTCCTGGTGCCCTTCTGATGGCGGCATTTACTATAGCCTGTGCCCCATATCTAACTAAACTGCTGGTAGCGGCAGAATTTCAGGATTCCGAAAGGTTTATTCTCTGGGGAGCCCTGGCGCACTTCGCTTTTGCAGTAAGCGGTGGTTTCTCGATGATAGCTCACGCCGAGATGAGGACAATCTGGCTTATTCGCCCTGCGGTAACCGGGGCAATTCTTGCCCTGGGGGGAGTCCTTGGCTTAGCGCAGTGGGACCCACAGGTGGGGACAGGCATAGCCCTTGCCACAGCAGGATTCGCAGTGGCAGTTTACCTCGCCATCAGATTACATAGAGAGGTCACCTTTAGCCTTCCCTGGCGGCGCATTTTTATTTCCCTTGCCCTTTCAGCTCCTTTGCTGGTTGGACTTGTTGGGGGCATCAATAAACTCTACGAATCTCCAACCTATATGCAGTCGTTCACTGTGCTGTCAATTGCTGGCATCTATCTGCTGATAGGGCAGTACTTGATGGCAACACGCTGGCTTGATAAGATTAAGTTGAAGGGGTGATTATATGAAGATTATTGTGGTTGCCATGCTCTATGCCTATGGGGTCGAGGAAAGAGGCTATTCATATGATTATTACAATTTTTATCAGCCCCTGAAAGAGATGTATGGTGATGTCCAAATGTTTGATTTTATGACACTTTTTCAGCAGAAGGGAAAGCAATCTATGAATGAGATGCTTCTCTCCCTGGTGAAGGAGTCCCGGCCTGATTTGGTTATGTTTTCTCTTTACACGAACCAATTTGTTCCTGAAATAGTGGATGATTTAAGAAGATATACCAAAACACTCTGCTTTTTCCATGATGATGGATGGAGGGTAGAATTCAGTCGTTTTTGGGCACGCCATTTTGACTGGTTTACCACCGTTGATAGTCACAGAGTGCGGCAATACCAGCATTTAGGGTATAATAACGCCATCCATTTCCCCTATGCCTGTAACCCGGCGATTTACAAGAAGCTTGACCTTCCTAAAAAATACGATGTATCCTTTGTTGGTGGGGCTCATCCATACCGAAAATGGTTTATCAAAAAGCTCAAGAAGGCTGGTATTCAAGTATATGCTGCCGGTTCAGGTTGGCCTGCGGGGCGTTTGACGCAGGATGAGATGGTTCGGGTAATTAATCAAAGCAAGATTAACCTGAATCTGTCCAATAGCGCCTCCTGGGACCTGAGGTATCTGATGTCATCTCATAGAACTTTAATAAATACGCTTCGCTCAGCGAAAAATGTTGAACAAATGAAAGCCCGCCCCTTTGAAATCAATGGATGCGGAGGATTTCAGTTATCCTATTATGTGGAGGGCTTAGAGCATTGTTATGAGATAGGGCAGGAGATTGTGGTTTATCTGGATGTGGATGATTTAATCAGAAAAGTTAAGTACTATCTGGCTCATGACGACGAGCATGAGACAATCGCAAATAGGGGATACCAGAGAACGCTTGCCGAGCATACCTATGCCCAACGCTTTCAGTCTGTATTTGCCAGGATAGGATTTTCCAAATGACTAGGTTGGATAGTAACAAAATGCTATATTATCAACCCTTGGTGAGCATCTGCGTTCCGACATACAATGCCGAAAAGACTGTGATGGGTACCCTTCAGTGCATTCTCAATCAAACATATCAAAATTTAGAAATCATTATTGTTGATAACGCTTCAACAGATGATACCTTAGCTCTTTTACAGAAATTCAAAGATCCGCGAATGAAGATTTATAAGAATGGGGAAAATATAGGTCCATTTAAGACTCTTGATAGATGCGTTGAATTAGCCAGTGGTGAGTATACCGCTATATTCCATGCTGACGATCTGTATCTGCCGAACATGATAGAAAAGCAGGTGCAAGCCTTTCGAGAGAACCCGACGATCGGTGCTGTCTTTACTATGGCGAAACGCATCAATAGCCGGAACGAAGCAATCGGAGAAATGAACTTACCAAGTGAACTAAGGGGGAAAGGGATATACTATTTTACTGAAGTGTTTCTCTCCGTGCTGAGAAACGGGAACTTCTTAGTGTGCCCAAGCTGCATGGTCAGAAGCAAATTATATAAGGAGTTAGCGCCCTTTGACAGAGAGAGATTTGGGTCGTCCCTTGATTTAGATATGTGGCTGAGGATATTGGAAAGACACCCTGTTGCTATTTTGGATGAGAGACTGATGAGTCGTCGGATCAGTAAAGAGTCGTGGAGCTATCGGTCCACGTATACACGTACCGAGGAGGCTGATTTTTTCAAGGTAATGGATTATCATTTGTCAGTCAAATCCGGTGTTCTAAATATTCCTCATAGTGCTCTAAATGAGTATGAATTTCAACGGAATCTGGACAGGATAACACGCGCGGTAAACTACTTAATCAAAGCCCAGCCGGAAGAGGCTAAAAGGTTGCTGAAACAATCCCTTTCTACTACTATATTTAGGATTGTGGCGCGTAGCGTTAGAAAGCCCAAGCCTCTAGCTTATTGGATTTTTGGCGTGATGCTCCTGGGTTCATCTCATCTGGGTCTAGGACGATACCTTGCAGAGAGCCTACGCTGGCTACTGCATAAGAGGGAAAGAAGAGTTGTATGAGTATCTCGGCCAAAGATGTTTGCAATAATAAACTATGCTTGTTTTGGAGAAACCTGTGAAATAAAGGGGTAGTATACCGATGAGAAACATCAGGTGCATTTTTGACGGAACCATCAGAAAATTCGTGAGTTATTTTTACAAATTGGATGATTTTAATTGGGGAAAATACCATACGGCATATAAACATCAGATAATGAATATTACCAATAATTTTACGCTTGTGTTGTCTAAAGACGAGTATCAAATAATCAATGGGGAAATCCTATTGAATCCTATGCTGTTGCCATTGAATCCAAATCACAAATTGCTCTACGAGACAATCTATCATTTGAATCCGAAGTCTATTTTAGAAGTCGGCGTGGGAGGTGGAGACCATATCCATAATTTACACCTTTTGCTTCCTGAGGCAAAATTTTATGGAGTAGATATATCTCAAAATCAGGTTGACTTTCTTCTTTCCAGGCATCCTGATCTAAAGAATATTTGTAAATTGGCAGTTGAAGATGTTACCAGGAAGGATATATTGAATACTTTTGAAAAAGTTGATTTAGTTTATACGCAGGCCGTATTGATGCATATCAGGCGAGGTAATAGACATATTGGTGCTCTAAAAAATATATTTAATATATCATCAAATTATATCGTTCTGATGGAAAGTTGGGCAAGGCACAATTTCTTTGATGACATAATTAAAATATCCAAGGAATGTGACTTTCCTTGGCCTGAATTGAATATTTATAAAAATGATAGTGGAGAGCAAATATTAATGATACTCTCGAGGAAAGAACTCAAAAAATTTAGCCCCTTAAGAAATAATGAGGAACTTCTAAAATACTTCCAGAAAAAGGGAGATGTTGTTCTGAGAAAATAGGAGATTTGTATGAATCTGTCGCCGAAAGATGTAATGGTATTTATTGACCCGTCTTCACAGGCGTATTACCAAGACTGCCTCTTTAAGGATGATCCGGTGCTCAATAGAGATAGTTGTCTCTCCCCATTCCATGAACTGAGGGATTCTCTTCTTGAGAAAGGTAATGATTGATGGGTATAACAGAGTAATAAATGATATACTTATTTAAATAGACCGGGAGACATTTTAGAAAAATATGAGAAAGTTCAAGGATAAGTTCAGGCCTTTGTACCTTCCAATATATAGGTGGGTACTCCAGGTAGTTAATCCCCTTACGCTAGTTAAGGTAATACCTAGGTATATTGGCTTTTTTAGAGATTGGTGCAAATACTCTAAGTTGGAGGGTGCAGAACCTATAAAACTAATTAATACTTATCCGCGTATTCACGAGAAGACACAAACTACCGCTTTTGACAGCCATTATTTTTATCAAGATCTTTGGGCGTTTAAAAGAATTTACGAAGCTAAGCCTGTCCATCATTATGATGTGGGTTCTTCAACATACTTTGTTAGTTTTCTGACTGCGTTTACCAGAGTAACCTTCATTGATATTCGCCCCTTGTTGGCAACCTTAGATAACTTTAAGTCAATAAAAGGAAGCATTCTCTCTCTCCCTGCGGAGACCAATTCCATATCATCTTTGTCATGCCTACATGTGGCTGAACATATAGGTTTAGGACGTTACGGTGATCCTCTTGACCCATTAGGTACGGAAAAAGCATGTAGGGAGCTATCTAGAGTTCTCGCTCCAAAAGGGAATCTCTATTTCTCGTTGCCTGTTGGAAAACCTAGATTATGTTTTAATGCACATCGCATTCACTCTCCTAAGCAAATCCTTAGCTATTTTAGTGACCTTGAACTTGTTGAGCTTTCGGGTATCGACGACGAAATTAGATTCATAAGAAATATAGATATTTCTATTTTGGAAAGAGCAAAGTACGGATGTGGTCTGTTTTGGTTTAGAAAAGGGTAAAGGGAAATGTAAAATAATAATTGCCTTAATATTGTTGCGAGAGGCTTGATATCGTAAAGGCAATATTTATTATTGGTTCATTTTATTTATGAAATCATATAAAGGCAAAAGTATACAAAATGTATAACATATTTTTAGTCTGCCGGAGCGAAATTTTCTATAAGAATAGGATTTTTGATTGGAATGGTCATATAGATCGTGATAATGTACTTTTTCCGTTTTATCTACTACGACAGAACTTTCTTGAACACGATATAGAACTCAATACATATGACTATTATGACAAAGATTATGACAACAATTACAAGTTGATTTTTTTCGATATTCCCAAGAAATATGCCAGTTTGCTAAAATGCAACAAAGACATAGAGAAGTATTTGGTTATATTTGAATCTGAGGTCATATCTTCTGTTGTCTGGAATAAAAATTTGCACAGGAAATTTAAAAAGATTTTTACCTGGAATGATGAATTTGTAGACAATAAAAAATATATTAAGTATTACTGGCCAAATAAAATTCCAAAAAATCTAGATTTTGATATAAATAAAAAGACCAAGCTTTGCACTATGATAATAGGGCATAAATTTGCATCCCACCCATTGGAGTTATACACAGAAAGAATAAAAGCAATTCGCTGGTTTGAGCAGAATCATCCCGAAGATTTTGATTTATACGGCACAGGCTGGGATAAGCATTATTTTAAAGGTGCTTTATCAATGCTAAATAGATTTGAAGTTTTGAGAAAGTTTTTAAAACCAAAATATCCCTCGTATAAGGGAACGGTTAAATCAAAAAGGGAAGTGTTGCAAAAATACAAATTTGCTATTTGTTATGAAAATGCCAGGGATATTCCCGGTTATATTACTGAAAAACTCTTTGACTGTTTTTTTGCCGGCTGTGTGCCTGTTTACTGGGGGGCACCAAATGTAACTGAACATATTCCCGCAGATACCTTTATAGATAGAAGAAATTTTGTGACCTATGATGAACTTTATAGTTATCTTAAGAATATGCCGGATGAAGGATATATGGAGTATCTGGATGCCATAAAGAGCTTTATTGAAAGTGATAAAATTTATCCGTTCAGTGCCGAGTGTTTTGTAGATACTTTAACCAATGAAATTTTAGGAGGTCATGTAAGATAAGTTGCTGAAAATAGATAGTGAGTATGCTCTTTCTGGAAATAAGCAATAACAAGAAAGGAAGCACACCCCAATGAGGTCGCTAGTAGAGTATCGGAGGTTGAATAATGAGTAAAATTGCCTTAATCACCGGCATTACCGGGCAGGACGGCTCATACCTGGCGGAGTTCCTGCTGGACAAGGGATACACCGTGCACGGGCTTATCCGAAGAGCAAGCACCTTTAACACTTCCAGAATAGACCATCTTTTTGTTGACCCTCATGAGCCCGGGGCAAGACTGGTTCTTCATTACGGAGACCTCTCCGACGGGGCTCAGTTAACCAACCTCATTTATAACATCAAGCCAGATGAAATCTATCACTTAGGAGCCCAAAGCCATGTGAGGGTCAGCTTTGATACGCCAGAGTATACCGGGGATATCACCGCTCTGGGCACCACCAGAATTCTGGAAGCTTTGAGAAGGAATGAGGTAAAAGCCAAATTTTATCAGGCATCCAGCAGTGAGATGTTTGGCGCTGCACTGCCACCTCAGAATGAGGATACGCCTTTCCGTCCGAGAAGCCCCTATGCCGCAGCCAAAGTTTATGCCTATTGGATGACTGTAAATTACAGAGATGGCTATGGTCTTTTCGCTTGCAATGGCATCCTGTTTAACCATGAATCTCCTCGGCGAGGAGAAACTTTTGTCACCCGGAAGGTGACTCGTGCCATTGCTCATATTCTTGCTGGGAAGCAGCAATACCTTTATCTTGGTAATTTGGAGGCAAAAAGGGACTGGGGCTATGCTCCTGAGTATGTCGAGGCAATGTGGCTAATGCTTCAGCAAGAAAAGCCCGATGATTTTGTTATGGGAACGGGAGAGACCCACAGTGTAAAGGAATTTGTTGAGGAATCTTTTGCCTATGTGGGACTTGATTGGGAGCAGTATGTCAAGATAGACCCTCGTTATTTCAGACCCACAGAGACAGAAGTGCTTATAGCAGACGCAGCAAAAGCAAGGCAGAAGCTTGGGTGGGAGCCAAAGGTAACCTTTAAAGAACTTGTTAGAATAATGGTAGATGCGGATATGGAAGCTTTAGGGCTTGAACCTCCGGGAGAGGGGAAGGCTGCTCTTGAAAGGCATGGACTAAATTTGCTTGATAGAGCTTTAATCAACCCCACAGGAGGAATGGAGGGATGAGCTGGCTTGCCACGAAAAAGCTCCTTGTAACTGGAGGAGTGGGATTTCTTGGGAGATATGTAGTAAAAAAGCTGGAAGAGAAAGGATGTAAGGAAATCTTCGTTCCCCGGAGCAAAGATTATAATCTCGTTGATAATGAAGCGGTGCAAAGGCTATATAGAGATGCCAAGCCTGATATTGTCATTCATCTTGCTGCTAAAGTGGGGGGGATTGGGATAATCAGCAAGAAGCCTGGAGAGTTCTTCTATGAGAACTTGATGATGGGCGTGCAAATGACGGAACAGGGAAGACTCTTTGGGTTAGAGAAATTCGTGGCTATAGGAACAGTCTGTGCTTATCCAAAACACATTCCCATTCCTTTTAAGGAAGAAGACCTCTGGGATGGCTACCCTGAAGAAACTAATGCTCCTTATGGACTGGCTAAAAAGATGACCTTGGTCCAAGCTCAAGCTTATAGACAACAATATGGTTTCAACGCAATCTACCTTCTGCCCGTGAATCTCTATGGACCTGGAGATAATTTCGACCCAGAATCTTCCCACGCTATCCCTGCTCTGATTAAGAAGTGTGTAGAAGCAATTCAGAACAACGAAAGAGAGGTAATTGTTTGGGGAACAGGAAAGCCTACGAGGGAATATCTTTATGTAGAGGATGCCGCCGAGGGGATTATCCTTGCCACTGAAAAATACAATAAGCCCGAACCGGTAAACCTCGGCTCCGGCTTTGAGATTTCTATCAAAGATTTGGTCAGTTTGATTGCCAAATTGACTGGATTTAAAGGGCAAATAACATGGGATGCTTCTAGGCCAGATGGACAATCAAGGCGGCTCTTTGATAGCTCTAAGGCAGAAAGGGAGTTTGGATTTAAGGCTAAGACGAACTTCGAAGAGGGGTTAAGGAAAACTATTGAGTGGTATGAAGAACAGCGAACTAAAGGCTTACTCAAATGACTTCAAGGAGTGGATAAGAAGTATGGACGAAAGAATTGAGATTAAGAGACAGATAAAAGACCTGATTAAAGAATATTATTCTGTGATGAAAAGCAAAGCGGCTTTTGTTTCGGGAAGAACAAGAATACCATTAGTAGTTCCGTCTTATGATTGGGAGGAGGTGTGCGAAGCCATTGACTGCCTCTTAGACGCTCAGGTAACAATGGGAGAGAAGGTGAAGCAATTCGAGTCCATGTTCGCTGAATATATTGGAACTCGTTTCGCAACTATGGTGAACTCAGGGTCAAGCGCAAACCTCCTGGCACTCTCCATCCTGACAAATCCCCTGCTTAAAGGAAAGCTCAAGCCAGGGGATGAGGTAATAACGCCAGCGGTGACCTGGGCAACTACAGTATTCCCCATCATCAACTGCGGATTAGTACCAGTCTTAGTTGATGTGGATTTAGAGACATTCGATATAAATACTGAGGAAATCAAAAAAGCCGTAACTGATAAGACAAGAGCAATAATGCCTGTCCATTTGTTGGGCAACCCATGTGAAATGGATAAAATCATGAATATAGCGATGGAACATAACTTGTATGTTATAGAAGACGCCTGCGAAGCTCATGGGGCAGAATTTAAAGGGAAAAGGGTAGGCAGCTTTGGTGACTTGGCAACCTTCAGTTTCTTCTTCTCCCATCATATAAGCACCATTGAAGGCGGCATGATATTAACTAATAATGAGGGGTTGGCAGAACTGGCTAAAGCGCTTAGAGTTTTCGGCTGGATTAGGGAATTAAAGGATAAGGACAAGATTGCTCAGAAATATGAGGGTATTGACCCCCGATATCTATTTGTCAATACCGGATTTAATTTTAGACCTACTGAAATACAGGGGGCCTTCGGGATACACCAGATAAAGAAACTGGATAAATTTATAGAAATACGGCGAGAGAATGCTGAATTTTGGACTGAGAATTTGAAACAATATAAGGACTATCTTTTGTTGCCCACTGAGAGGGAAGGCACAAAACATGTTTGGTTTGGGTATCCTATAACAGTTAAGCCCAACGCACCTTTCAATAAGGGAGAGCTGGTGGATTTCCTTGAGAAAAAAGGAGTTGAGGCAAGGCCAATCATGTCAGGAAATCTTGATGAGCAACCGGCGATGAGACTTTTTCCCTATCGCAAAGTGGGAGATTTAACAAACTCAAGGATTATTATGCGTAATTCGTTCTTCTTTGGAAATCACCCCGGTATTACTCAGGAGGAACGAGAAGCAATCGTGGATTATTTTCGGGAGTTTATGGGAGGGGTGTAAGAAACAGGGACATTGATGCCCTACACCGATTTAAGTCTGCTCGGTGAGCATCCGGAATGAATATCGAACGCCGAAAGCAGACATATTCTGTTTTTCAAGCAGAGTTGAGAGGCAATGAATTTGTGGCCTGATAGTGAATTTGTGGCTCAGCAAAACATTACGAGCTACTTGTGCTGCGGATAAAATAGACATCCAAACCCCCGTTAGAATATATATAATCTATGGCGGTGTCCCTTTTCAGCCTTTCGAAGTCCTGGGGTGTAAACCGGATCTCTGCTAACTCTGGTAATATATCCTCGTAGGTAGATTTATCCCTGCTAGTCAGCACCATGTAAGTATCTTGAGCCAACCAGTGTCCCAAAGTTGAGTGATTATCATAGCCAAAATGCCAGGGAGGACTGAGCTCCTCTATGATCATCCCTCGTGGGGTCATTATATCTTGCCGGCGGCTACGCTCCTCCTGAGTTAGTAAAAACTGTGCAAACTGCCCAGGCATAATTTGCATGCCTGCGATGTCTATACTTGTATCTTTGTTGTGGATAAAATGGTCCATACCAGCTATTTCTGTCCTGGTGATCTGCCAGTTGTCCATATATATATAGGGAGACGGATAAAGCCTTGTTGCTCCATGTACAGACAACGCGGCTAAGAAAACTAATGTGATAAAGATGATTAAATTCTTAACGGAAGTATTAGCCCGAAAGTGATACATTCGTTTTAAAAATTCATAAAGCAGAAATCCTACAAAAGGCGTACATAATATTACGATATATACCACCAACCGTTGTGGACCAAAACCTACCTTTAATAAGAAGAGTATTATTATTGCGGAAGCAAGAACGGCTATTGGACCATACAGGTAAATTAACTTCGAGAGGCTTGGTTGGGACTTTTTTATCAGGATTGGGACGGCGAGTAGTGCGATAATCATATAGATAAGGTTTCCTCCATAGATTCTCAAAAAATATTGCGTAACGCTGAAACCAAGTGCTTCCGCATACAGAGCGGATTCTATATAAGCAGTAGCCCAACCGCCAACACCCTCCATAATAGAGCTCTCTAGATTTATTATTGTAGAAACCCATACCCCAAACTCAGAGAACCAAGAAATACTCCAAACAAATAAAAGTAGTGAGGCAGTAATGGCGATCTTAGAATCTGTGAATATAGCCTTTACATATTTCCACTGTATGATATTCCATATCCTGTTTCCCAACCATATCATGAGCATTGTCACAAAAAGTGCAAGGCTGGGAACCGGATGGAATACGGGAAAAAGGAAAATCATAATAGTGAATAGAATCTTCCATCGAATCGTAGCTGGACTGAAGCTCTTTATGAAAAGGAAGACTGCCAACGGGAAAACGAAATTCGCTGCCATATTCGGCGTAAAATTTAGATATGTGAGTGGCATAAGAGTCATACTAGCTATTAATGCCAATATGACCTGCCCCCTATGTGGCAATACTGACTTTGCTAGCAAATACATAAAAGCTACGTATAACAAGGCAAAGATAAGAGGAATAACTTTATGAAGCATTATAGGAGAAACACTAGATATAGATGAAATCTGCGCCGCATAGATATGAATTATGGGATAAAAGTTTGTACCGTCAATATGCCCACTGAAGATAATATCTTGAATCGACCCCAGGTGCACTGCTGGGTCACCTAGACACCATAGAGCATATCCCCGGATTATCCACAGGGATAATAGTATGGTGTAACCCACCAGAATCAATAATATGCCTAAAAGCCATAAATTATCTTTCGTATGTCTATCAGAGCCTACCTGGTGAACGACAATGCCGATTCCACAAATCAGGCTAAAAATTAAAACTCCCCATACAATGGGAGGAGTGGCGTTATAGATAGATGATTCGTAGGCTACTGCCGGCGAGTTTCGTGCCACAAACAGGGCACCGATAATCATGCCAAAGGATATAATGGCTGTTAATTTAATGGCTCTGTCAGCTTTCAATTTAAGCCCCTTGGTTAATCACTAGCTTAGCTCCTGCTTTTCGTGGTGATGATGCACATAGTTGTAAAGTCCCTTGAGAATTCCGAGGGCGGCAATGACAAAGACTGCATATCCTATAATTGGTATCAATGCTAGGTCTCTCCTCTTCCGAATATGCTGCCTTACTCTCACTGATTGTATACCATAGAAAACTAAAGGGGATACTATAATCACCAATGATAAATATAGTAGTGGCGTAATATTCAGCCAAAGTCCTAAAGCCAGAGCAATCGCTAGGGCTGGAACAAACATGGCATTGAACAAGTAGCGAATCCCCACCCTCGAAGGATATCTACAATTGATAGCTACCCCCTCAGTGGAATAGCGACAGACTTGCCTTAAGTAACCTCTAAGCTGCTGCCTAGGCCATATATAAGCTATAGCACCTGGCTCAAATGCTACGCGGTAACCTGCTTGTTCCACCCTCCAAAGAATATCCTGCTCCTCTCCTACACGTAAAGCTATGTCATACCCTCCCACCTCCTCAAATACACTCTTCCTGAAGGATAGATTCGAGCCCGCACTTTTATTCCTACCCATATGCCCACGACGGTCATAAAGCACCTCAACATTTTCGTAGCCACGTAGACATATGCCGAGCTCAGCGATAATTCTCTGTTGCCAATCTCCGGTGTCATACTCTATATGGCTACTGCCTACTACTGCGCCTATATCTGGCTCTTTATATCCTCTTACTAAGTTTCTCACCCAGCCTGTATCTACTTTGTCATCAGCATCGGTAGCTGCCATTATCTCCCCACTTGCCTTCTTACCTCCGGTGTTTCTTGCAGCACTGGGGCCCATGTTATGACTGAGGCGAACTAGCTTAACCGGGTACTGAGATACAATATCCCTAGTCCGGTCAGTAGAGCCATCATCGACCACAATCACCTCCATCTTATCCCGAGGGTAGTCTTGCGCCAATACCGCTTTGATAGTATTGCCGATGGTGGCCTCAGCGTTATAAGCTGGAATAATGACCGATACAAATGGAAACTCGTTTTCCTTACTCACATCTTATCTTCATTATCCAATAAGCTCATAATAGATACTATGCTTAAGGTATTCATAGTTATCTAAAATACTATCCCTCTCCCTATCCATCTTCTTGACGGAGGGCAAAACTTCTATTACCTTATTTAAATAAGACTCGTTAATCTTTAAGTCCCGGGATAAACCGAAGTAGAGTAGTGGGATTAGGGAGTAGATGACATGGTCCCGCGGTTTTCTCATTCTCAGAATAGCTATTGAAGATAAAAATTGTTTAGATGTGAGGAACTTCTTGAAAGCATAGCGTGCTTGTAAACAAAGGTTTGTTCTTAGGCGTTTCGTATACTTGTCCTGGAAATCCAAATAATCCCGAAACTCCGTCCCCATATCCTTCCTAATAACATACCTAAAGACCTTGTCGCATATCTCCATCGCATCAAACCAGTATTCTACTGGGTTGGTTGTGTTTACTATCCCGCTTAACCTATGCCTGGTCGCCTCCGCAGCAGCATGTATGAAATTGGGGATACCTTGAAGCTCACCGCAATGCGCGGAAAAGAGATTTTGAAACATCTTGTTTCTTTCTTTGTAGGTGTGGTGGTACTGTCCAAAAGAAACAAGTAACGCATCCTGGCATGCCAGGACAATCTTATCTGTCCAAAAAACCATTTCTTGGGATGGGTTCTCCGGCGTAAAATAGGCTAGCCCCTCTGCCATTCTATTGAATATTAGTCGAACGCCTTCCCAAAGTGGGATGTCCTGAGGCTTAAAATTCGGCATTCTGCTTAAATAATCCCTTCCGTAGAGGACCTTCGCCCCATGTTTTATGTTGTAGTTATCCATCGTTGGCTTTATTCCTTTGCTGAGGAGCGGAAGCGTTAAGTACAAACTCAATGTAACTCCACTTATTTCCACTTTCAGGTTCGTTTTTTTATAAAATCTTTTTGAGAATTGTTCCAGCCTATCTCTGCTGAAAATATATCTGTTTGGAATGATTGCCACTTCACAGTCGCTTAAGAATCTAAGGCAGCCATCCTCTTCAACGACTGCTGCCTCTCCAGTGGCAAGGCTGCCACTAAGAATGATCGATTTGGGGTGAAAAGTTGATATTAGGTCATCTCGAAGCATCCCAATTATTTTCGCAACTTCTCCATTGATTTTGGGCGTTTCCACAAATCTTATCTGCTCCACACCACTTCTCCATCCATGTATTCCGGAGCCTTTATACTAAAAAGACGGAGTATGGAAGGACAGATATCCTCTAGCCTTACATGAATGCCATCTGAACCCCGAATCGCCCTGTTAGCAATAAATATGCCATCCATATCTGGATAATCCGGCAAGTAACTGTGATGTGAGACAACTTGAGATACCCTATCTTTTCCAAATAGAGTCAGCTTTCCTGCAGAGAACATATTTGGCCTATCAAGATAGAATATCAGTTCCCCGTAATCACTATGTGGCATATTTACATGATATTCTTTAAGAACTTCTTCAGTAAGTATATACCCTTTGTCACCTATCAAGGATAAGACTGCTTCCACATCCCTTCGTTCTTGTCCATCCCTAAACCAAAATCTGGCAAAACTGGAATCCACAAAATGAATGTAGCTTGTGAGGTCTCTCCCTTCGGAATCAAACAATGCATACAAATCCACACTATTTTCTACTTTCACATGCCCATGGTCAGACCACAAAATGAACGAAAACTCAATATTCTTCTCCTTCAGTTCTCGGTAACACTTTTCCAGCGAGTTATCGAGCAATTTCAACTTGCCAACGGTCTGTGGAGCGTCCTGCCCATATTTATGAGACATGGCGTCTATTTCACCAAGAAATACGAAATCAAAACGGTTACCTCGCCCTGGATATCGGGAGATAATGCTATCAAGTAATCCCGTAATTAGTGGTATCCTGCTGCAAAATTTGTAATTCACCGTGATAGTCCTATCTCTTAACAGTCTAAAAATAGTTGGATATCCACCTATAAAATCGTTTGGCTCATGAAAGAAGCTCACCAAATCGGCATCAAAATAGCCCCAGTTGGACATCGGCTGCTTGACTAGAAGGGGGAAACCCCCAGCTACCTGCCTTCTCTTGCCTTTCTTACGAAAGAATTGCAGCAGAAGGTAGCTCAAGAATTTTAGGCGCGGATCATTCAAGAATTTATGTTTGCCTATACCACTTAACACTTTGTAAGGGGAATCCTCAGGGTGATACCTCCAGATGAACCATGACTGATGTTTGTCTGGATATACGCCGGTATACATAGATGCATGGCAAGTATTGGAGTAGCCTAGCTCCGTCTTTATCCTTTTCGAGTGAAGGCTGCTAAGAAACCCCATGTGTTTCAGGCTCTCTGGTTTTAAGGCATCTACAAAAACAGCTAGGACATTAGTCATGAGATATGCTCTCCTGCCTCTTTTAACCAGCGCAGCGCCACAAGGTTACCTGTCTCCGCACATTTTTCATCGGTCAAGCCTCCTAGCTTCCCAAAGATGAATCCAGCGGAAAAGGCGTCTCCGGCACCGGTTGTGTCTAGGCCTTTCACTTTCTCGGTGGCAACATGCAGGTATTTGCCGCCCCGGGCTACAATGCAGCCGCCTTCACCCACGGTTATAACAGCAAGATCAACTGTACTGCCAAGCGACTTTGAGACCTCACCAATCGTGTCTTGCCCGCTAATCCTCCTTGCCTCCTCCAGGTTCAAAATTAGGATGTCAACAAAGCGGTGTATCACCTCTATGGTATTTTCAGTAATCAGATTGGGGGCACCGGGGTTGAAGCAAATGGTGCAGTCCTGTTGGCGGCACTTCTCCATCAAATACAAGACCGTGCCTGCGGTTACTTCCGATAACAGAGAGTAGCCGGAGAAATATACTATTGTTGAGTTCACTATCTCCCCCAGACAGCTTTCGACCTCCTCCTTCTGAAGAAAATCGTTGGCACCTCTGCTGGCGATCATTGTCCTCTCCCCATTCGGGTAAGACAGCGAGACACAGATTCCAGTAGCATTCTCGTTATCGGTAAACAGAAGATCCCTCACTGCATTCATTCTCAGGTTCTGTCTGAAGTACTCGCCGAATACATCGGCCCCGACCTTTCCCACAAACTTTGATTCTCCACCAAGCCTGGATACCTGCACCGCCACCGTGGCAGTCCCCCCGCACCTGGTTATTATCTTCCTGTGGTGAGTCTCACCAGGCTTATCACCCTGGAGGGGGACTATTACGTCAATGAAGGCATCTCCAATTACGGTCAGACTCACTGTGCCATCAAGCTCCTGAATTTATTATAGTTTCGTTTGAAATCACGCTCGTGGTATTCAAATTCAGATTCAAATATATATGGTCCTTCAAAGTTCCTTCTTAACTCTGAGCAAAAGGAAAAATCTATTTTCCCTTCCCCTATCACCATGTGGTCTCTTATTCCATTGTAGTCGTGAATATGGACGACAGATATCAAATCGTGTTCCGACTTTATGAAGTTCTTAATAGAGCCATATCTCTCATAGGGCATATTCTTCTTTATAAAAAATGGTAAGAAAGTATCTAGCGCTCTTAGCATTAATCCTTTTAAAGGGTAAGAGGATAACGGTGGAACCCTTCTGATGTGAGCATGACCAACATCAAAGGTTATCTTAAGCCATTTAAAGTTAATTTCTCTCACTATGTTTGTGAGGTCCTTCAAATCAGTTAGGAAATCGGCGTTCTCAACAGTTAGCAATATGGAGTGCTCAGCGGCATATTCCGCCAACTCCTGAATAACCTCTTTCCATACTCTCATTTGCTGTTCACGAGTTAATCCGTAATCAACTCCTCTGGCATGCATTACAGTGTAGTTCATCTCTAATTCAGATGCTCTCTCAATCGCATCCTTAAGCTGATTTACTGACTCCTTTCTGATTCCTGGATTTGAAGAGATAGGATTCAAGTTAATAAAGGGTAAATGTGCTCCCTTGACTTCATAATTCTTTAAAAAACTAAGACTCTGGCTATTCACCTCCCAGGGCCACAGCGATGGCCTTCCCTCTTCTTTTTCGAACCGGATTTCAACAGCATTTAAGCCAAAATTCTCTGATAATTTTAAATAGAGTTTCACAGCCTCTTCGAAGGTCGAGCCTTTAAAGCTGCCTAGAGAGGCTCCTATATTCTTGGTCTCACTCACTTTCCGCCACCCTCTTATACAATTCCTCTGTCTTTTCCGCTATCTTCTCCCACGAATAGTCTTCTACCGCTTGGCGAGCATTTTTGCCAATTGCCTTTCGCATTTCATCACTTCTAAGTAGATAGGTCAACTTTTGCGCAAGGTCTTCTTTATCCCCGACCCCCGTTATCAACCCGTTGTAGCCATCATCAACCACGCCCTTGAATGCCCCGATGTCGCTCACAACTAAGGGCAGTTCAAAGGCAGAAGCCTCAAGGATTGTTAGCGGAAAGATATCATAAAACGAGGGAAGGACGAAAACATCTGAAGACTTGTAATACATGTTCTTGCGAAGTCCTGAAGCAAACCCGGCGAATTCCACCCTCTCCCCAAGATTCAGCTCTGTTGCCAGTTCCCTGAGCTTCACCTCTTCTGTCCCTCTCCCCACAATAACGAGTTTACTATCCGGGACTTCACTGGCTATTTTAGTCATCGACTGGAGCAGGATGTCGAGACCCTTGTTGGGATGTGGATTTCCCAAGAATAACAGTATCTTTTTATCGAGGGGCAGCCCCAGTTCTTGCCGGCATTCCTCTTTGGAGTAGGGTATGCCGAACTCCTCCAGGTTTACGCCATTGGGAATAGCTACCACCTTCTTTTCGTGCTTGCGGAGAGTCTCATTTTCCTGGGCAAATCCTCCCGACGGACTTATTATGATATTCGCAAGTGAGAACAGTACATCTACATATTTCTTGTGCATTTGCAGCGCCAGCCTGTATTTGAACGGGAAATATTTGGGATAGCTGCCGGCATTTATGTGACAGGTGAGCACTAGAGGTCGCCTCTTCCTCTTTGCCCACCACCAGGCAGCAAAGGAAAAGAATACCTCGGTGCAAACATGGGCATGGATTATATCTGGAACTTCGGTTCCTGCTTTCATCAGCACCCTGGGGTTAAAGCACCGGCCAAATATCTCAAAAGTGCGGGGGTAGCGATGTATAGATATGTTCTCACGCGATTCAACAACTGCCTTGTTTTCGATCCCGGTAGCAAAAACATCCACCGTATGCCCCCTTTTTGCCATCTCCACAGCAAGACTATCCGCCACAACCTCTGAACCACCGCATGGGTACTGCGTATTGTAGCGTGGCTGGTCCTCATAGGGGAATTTCTCGTTAAAGTACCATACTCTCATATGCTGTTAACCCCGGCTACCACTTCTCTATAGACAGCCAACGTTTTCTGAGCAACCGCATCCCAGGAGAGGTCTCCAACCTTTTTGTCTATATTTCGCGACATCTCTTCCTTGAGCTCATCATTCTTCAGCAGTTTCACAAGGCCATCAGCTAGTGCTGACGCGTCCTGTGGGGGCACAATGTATCCCGTTTTGCCGTCCTCTAGCACCTCAGGAATCCCGCCAACATTGGTGGCAACCACCGGTTTGCTGAAAGCATAGGCTATGTGGAGTATGCCACTTTGTCCACTTCTCATTGTTGAGTACGGCAGTACAACTATCTCAGCCCGCTTGAACAACTCAGCAGCTTTTTCATTAGTTACAAACTCGTTGTGTATCTCAAACCTTGATTCATCAGCATCTTTTAACAGACTCTTATACAGCGATAAATCTCCTTCTCCGGCAATTATGACCTTCAGATTCGGCACTTCCTGAGATACCAGGGGTACTGCCTTCAGCAGGTACTCAAGACCCTTATATTGCTTGATATAACCGAAGAAAAGGATACAACCCTTTTCTGGTGCGATTTCCTGCCCGAATTCGGTGAAAAAGGAGTAGATGCCGTGGGGTATTATTGAGATCTTTGATGCCGAACTGCTATTCCTCCTGATGAGAGTCTCCTTATCTTTCTGGTCATGGACGATAATCCTTTGAAACTTCGCCAGTCTTTCAGACAGAAGGAGTAAAGACTCCAGCACTCTCACCACACCGCTGGAATCGGAAAAGATACCGTGCTTGGTGAGTATCAGCGGATATTTTTTATCCAGCCGGTAAAAAAGGATGGAGGATGACAGCGGTGGAGCTAACAGAGTAGTCAGGTGAATCACATCTGGCTTAATTTTACCTATCGTCCTTTTGAGGTTCGGGGAAGGGAAAAGGCTGGGCAGATTACTGAAGGAAAAGGCTCTCATCGGATTATCCGTTGAGAAGTCCATTGAATTTATTGACTGAATCACCTCCACGTTATCGTTAAAATAACTGCCATCGAAACCCTTTGCTGTTATCACCGCCACCTTGGCATATTTAGAAACGGCATTCGCTAACTCTATAGTATAATGGCAGAGCCCTCCCCATTTGTACGGTAGAATATATAAAACTTGCATTTGTTTTTCTATCATCTTATCACTTAACCCCTCGAACATGTAGGGAGTCAGGAAGAAACGGTACACCTTTATAACCTTTAGGATTCTTAACCATCCTGATATTCTCTATACCACACTCCTGTAGCAGCCCTTTTAGTAACCCAAAAGAGAAGCCACATCTGTGAAAATTCCCTTCATGGTCCTGTCCTCCATATATGTGTGTCATGTTCTGCCACGAAGGTTTTAAGAAAAATAAAAAGGCTCGAATACGTAGCCAAAGACAGCGAATCTCAATAATGCCTCCCTTTTTGAGACAGCGTATCCATTCTTTTAAAACGGTTCTGACCTCCCTGTGGCTGAAGTGCTCAATTAAATGGCTGCTATAAATCTGGTCAAACGACTCATCCTTGAAAGGTAGGAAACGAGCATCGGCTACGATATCTACTGAGCCTGCCCTTCTTAAATCGAGCCCGATTGCCCCTTGCTTCTTACTCTCGCCGCAACCAATATCAAGTATCTTCATAATCGTATCTCTATAGCTCTATTATCCAACAACCTTTGGCAGGACATAGCGAGCGCTCCTTGCCAGCCGCCTCCACTCCCGCGGTTTTCTCATCATTCTAAGCAAATACCACGGGTTCATGTTGGTCTGTCTAATTGCCCACTTTGTCCATCTCTCCATATCTTCGATAGATAGGTCTGGATAGTTTGGCCAGCCATCCTTTAAATATCCATTCTCCTCAAGCCAATCGTAAAAGGGCGTTTCGGGATATGCCTTTGGTATGGTGAACTGGTAGGAATCCACCTTCAGTGATTTCGCCCATTCTACCGTTGCCTTTATCGTTTCCACCGTTTCTCCTGGTAAGCCAATGATAAAATCGGCGTGGTTCAGTAATCCGACCTTATACGCATTCTCGGTGAATATTCCCATTTGTTTAACACTGGTTCCCTTTTTGACGCTCTTGAGTATCTGCTGGTTTGAAGACTCGTAGCCGACATGCATCAACCGGCATCCTGACTTTTTCATCAGTCTGAGCGTTTCAAGTTCGGTATCTACCCGGCAATAACACGACCATGTTATATCTAAACCGCTTTCTATGATAGCCGTAGATAACTCCTTTGCTCGCTCATTGGAGAGGGTATCATCCTGTATGAATACCTCCTTGACGAAGGGAAGCTCCTTTTTGATGAATTTTAGCTCTTCTATGACGCTATTCATATCGCGCTTACGGTATGGAGCCCCCTTGTTAATCGTATGCGGCCACAGACAGAAGGTGCACTTGCCCCAGGGACACCCCCGGCCGGTAAACAAATCTATGAATGGGTGTAGATGTGGCATCTGAAAGTAGTTACGAATGTTCAAGTGCCTTCGGTAGACATCGGTTACAAACGGGAATTCGTTTATCTGTTCTGTGGTTAACGGACTTCTTGGTGGATTATGTATAATTTTGCCATTATCATGCCACACCAGACCATCAATGGTGCTTTCTGCTTTTCCTTCGGCAACTTCCAAAACGGTATAGTCGAATTCACCTATGGCAAGAGCGTCTATTTTAGCCGACCTTTCTATTATCTGGTCGGGGTATATGGAACACCATGGCCCAACCAGAATAATGTAGCTTCCGGTCAAATCTTTTAATCTCTCACCAATGGCTATATCGTTATCCAAACTCACCGTAGAGATATAGAGCACAGTCATGTCCGGTGAGAAATCACGGGCAATGCTAAAAACATCCTCATGAGGCAGCCTATCAACCGGTCCGTCTACCAGCTTCGTTTGGTGCCCATATTTCTCCAGCAGGCCGGTGCAGTAGGCTAGATATATCGGATACCAGTTACTACCCGAAACGGATACTGCCGCCCACCTTGAGGACCTTATGAATTGGGGCACGAACGGGGGATTAAGTAGTAGAACCTTCATCTTAACTCTTTCTATCTATTTCCTCACCTTCATAGTTAAGTATAACGCGTGCCTTGGGTCGAGGCTTGAAAAGACTCGCCCTACCCCCGCTGGGAAGGGAGGATAGCCAACACCAACAATTCTTTCCACATTTCAAATTCCCTATTTAGTCTCGACACCCCTCTTAAATCTAGCCATTTGCCTGAATCCCCAGACCACGGCCGCCCAAATCCAAGAAAGGTTTCTCAATGTAAATAGCAACGGTAGTGCTAAGATACATCTTTCTTTTCTCATAAACAGGAGTCTAATGGTTTCAGGTAAATGAACAAGAGGCAACAGAAGAAGCCCTAACAGCGCAAAAGGAGACATCAAACTCCCCAAAATGGAAATTAGTAACACAAGAGCTGTAAAGGGAACGTGAAGTATCATGCCTAAACTCGCTATGCGGTCGTGAGGTCTCCCGAACTTTCGGGTTATACCTAATCGATAATAAGCGTAGTTATATTGCTGCTTGAGATAGCCTTTGAGGTCATCTCGCCAGTAATGTCTGCATTTGGCATCTTTTCTCAGCACAAGGTGGTACCCGGCAGCCTTGAGTCTTCGGCTTATATCCGCATCATATCCAATCCTCATCCCTTCATCAAACATTCCAACTTTAACCAGAGCTTGGCGACGATATGCCGTATTCATGGTGTAAAGATGGTCAGTATTTGTCGGGGTTCTATCCAGGCGCAATTCCACATCATAGCCCATAAGTTTTCCTATAACGCTCTTATTCCCGGTTAGTGCGTATCCGGCAACTGCTGCCACGCCTTGCTCATCCAATGAGGGTATTACCTTTTCCAACCAATCCTTTTCTAATACAGCATCGGCATCTAGTGAGACTACTATGTCATGGTGTGCTGCTCGTATCCCGATGTTGGTTGCCCGTGAAGCTCCTCCATTGGGCACGCTGATGAGTTGCACTTTGGGAAAGGATGAAGCAATAGCTGCGGTCCTATCAGTACTACCATCATCAACTACAATGACCTCCACCTCACCATCCCAGTCAAGATTCTGAGCAGCGCTTATACATTCAGCGATTGTTTTCTCAGAATTATAGGCTGGAATTATAATACTTACGCCATTCATTTGGAGTTTGCCTTTTTTACTCCCAAAGCAGTTCTTTTGGTGGAGTCAGGTTTACTACTATAACCATGAGGGTGTTCTTTTTGCCACTGCCATGCACTTTCAACGATGCTTTCAAGAGTAGGATATTCAGGTCGCCACCCTAGCTGTGATTTAGCTAACATTGAGCTTGCTATCAATACTGGTGGGTCACCTAGTCTTCTGGATTGAACCACTGTAGGAATGTCAGTGTTGGTTACTTTCCTTACTGCTGAGATTACTTCAAAGACTGAGTAACCCTCGCCGTTGCCCAAGTTATAAGATTTGTTACTCTCACCCTTCTCAAGCTGCTTTAAGGCGAGAAGATGAGCCTTAGTGATGTCTAACACATGAATGTAATCCCGAACGCAGCTGCCATCTTTGGTAGGATAATCAGTGCCATATATGGGTACATAATCGCGTTGCCCCAAGGCAACCTTGAGAATATTGGGGATAAGGTGTGTTTCGGGATTGTGGTCTTCCCCAAAGCGGTTACTGGCTCCGGCGGCATTAAAATAGCGCAGAGCGATAAATTTGAGCTTGTAGGCACACCCATACCAATGTAGTATCCTCTCAAATATTAGCTTTGATTCTCCATAGGCGTTTACTGGTATGGTTGAGCCACTTTCTTTAATAGGCACCCTCTTTGGTTTGCCATAGACAGCAGCGCTGGATGAGAAGATAATCTTGTGAGCCCCATACTTTAACATAGTATCCAAAAGGTTTACGCTGCAGATTACATTGTTCTGAAAGTATCTTTTAGGGTCAGTCATAGAATCTCCAACGAGTGATTCAGCGGCTAAGTGTATGACTGAGTCTATC
>SDBU01001319.1_pt1 | contig 35922 bp, 26 predicted proteins | sample 2277071 | NCBI WGS metagenome assembly SDBU01 (sample SAMN10397929, study PRJNA504765) | marine sediment metagenome | isolation source: marine sediment core GS08_GC12, 126 cmbsf | place: Arctic Ocean: Gakkel Ridge, Loki's castle | collected 2008 | reverse complement strand
GGTTAGCTTCTTCGGTTCCATTTCGTTTCCTCCTCAATTGTCTGATCCGGCTTCGGAATCCAGTGGAATATGAGACCACCCTCCTTTCTGGCGACGACATTGGCAGAAACCCCGCGCCACACGATGATGCGACTAGGACAGACCACACGTGCAGTCAGAGCAAACGACTACCCTTCTGTGGACGTTCCCGTCCTCTTTGCATTATACCGGCTCCTCCTTGTGCTGTCAAGCGGTTTTCGACTCGGTTGCAAAGTGTGCTGGTGACTCTGGGAGAGATGTGTAGATAGCAGGAAAGGGCCACCTACGGTATCGTCCCGAGGGATGTGTGCAAGCACAACTCGGGAGATAGCACAGCCCATGAACATCACACGTGCCCCGCATGGGGTACACGTGCAGATCAGTGTCTGTATAGAACGTGGAAGAGCATTTGTCCAGTCGTTGGCGGCGTAGCCGCACCTTCGGCGTGAGTTGGCCAGCCGCTCAGTCTGGCCGCAGGTGGCGACGGTGCCCTCGCTGCGGGAGCAGGATCACCCACAAGAATGGCAGCTACACGTACAGATCAGTGTCTCTATGTGCGGCATCCCTGGACCTTCGATGGGCGACGAGGAGTGCGGGTACAACGCCATCTGTGCCATGGCTGTGGGCATAGCTACTCAGAGGGGTCGGCACTGCGGGTGGGCAACATGCTGCATTACTTCTACGAGATGGGGCGCTCAGACCTGGCCCATGAGCTGCGCACGATCGCCGTGCCGCTGGGTTGACCTCCGGGGACCCAGGGGGATGGCTCAGAGTCGGGTCCCCGCCAGTGCCTCGTTCGTCAGGCATCCCGCCACGCAACTGCCTGGGTCAGAAGACAGATGGCCAATCGACGGAAGGGCAGGGGCTTGCTAGGCCAGTCTCAGGAACCTCCTGGCGTTCGTGCCCAGAATCCCATCGATTTCGCTCTGTGACAACGTGGGCCATCCGCACCGGGACAGCGTCTGGTTCAGCTTCGTTCTGAGCCAGGAAGTCTCTCTTTCCACCTTCTCAAAGTACCCGGCAAGGCCACGCTCTGGATACCACAGCATATCATAGTCCGACCCCCAGACAACCCGGTCTATGACCCCGTATTCCTTGGCCATCATCAAGTACCAGGCCAGAGTGGTTGGGCGAGAGAACAGCTCGGTCACGTCGGTGTAGACGTTTGACGCGTGCTTCATGAGCGCCAGGAGCTGCTCAGTCCAGGGATAGGCCATATGCTCCACATGAATTCTGAGATCGGGAAAATCGATGACCACATCGTCGAGCAAGATGGGTCTGGCATACTTGAGGGGCGCACGGTAAGCCGCACCGCCGCCGCCGCCAACGCCACCCCCGTGATGGAAGTAGACGGCCACGTCCAGCTCTGTGGCTGCCTCGTAGTAGGGATACACTCGCCGGTCATTGGCCTGGAAATGACCGTATGGCGGCACAAGCCCCAGAGCCCTTATCCCATGCTCCCTGACCGCCGACTTGAACTCGCTCAGTCTCTTCCTGTTGAAAAGATCTCGGTCATCAAGAGGCTCTGCACCAAAGACCCCCAGGATTCTGTCCGGGAACTCTTCCTGAAGATCGATGGCCAGCTCATTGGACCCGGTCCAGTTCTTCCAGACTCGCATCGTCTCCTGAACCACACTAACCATCATGTCGATGCCAGCTTCATCCATCTTCTCGAACAGCTCGGCAAAGTCGATCTCCTTCAGGTCGGCGACGCTTTCTCGCCGACTTCCCGGGCCGTCCGACCCCAACAACATATGCGTGTGACCGTCAATCATGCCAACCTTCCCAGCATTCGATTCCGTTGAGCCTCTTTTTGCCTGTCTACCCTACATACGATGGTCCCCTGAGCACCTTTCCGGGCAAAGCGCCTTTATGATCGCCATTCTCGATCACGATCTTACCGTTGACGATGACATAGTTTATGCCCACCGAGTACTGATGCGGCTTTGCATAGGTGGCCCTGTCGGCGATGGTGTCGAGATCGAAGATGGTTATGTCGGCGAACATGCCTCTCCGGATCAATCCTCGGTCCTGCAGCCCGAGCCTCTGGGCCGGAAGCGAGGTCATCTTCTTGATCGCCCCTTCCAACGAGAGAAGCTTGCATCCCTTCTCCTCGGGGAAGTCGGCTCTCGTCTCTCCCCTGACGTATTTCCTAAAGACCAGCGGAAAAGTGCCGTAGGCTCTGGGATGGGGCATACCCTCAGAGAGCGGCCCATAGGTCGCTCGAGTCCCGGCATCACACTCGATCATCGACGTGGGGTGCTTCAGGATCAAGCGTATGTCCGCTTCGTTGTGCGCCGCCCCGATGATGCCGACCCGCTTGCCCTCTTCCTCTACGATGAGATCAAAGACCGCGTCGAACGGCTCCACTCCCCTCGCCTTGGCGATCTCTTGGAGGCTCATCCCGACGAACTGTGGGCTCTTGTCAGCGCCGGATATCCTGATCTTGTCCCAGAGCCCATGGATGATCATGGCCATGTTGGTGGGGACCTCTTGAGGGTCAGATTCCTCGAGCACCTCCCTCTTGATTCTCTCTCGGATGCTCTCGTCCTTCAGGCGCCTCGCCATCGCTGCCGGTCCCCCCTCCTGAGCCCAGGCGGGCAGAAGGATGGGTATTCCGGTGCTATTCCACAGATACGGCGGAACATCGCACAGGACATCGAGACCCTCCGCCCTGGCCTCGTCCGCCATCCTCAGACAGAGCTCGGTCAGGCCCCAAGCCGGATAGTGAGATTCGATGTGGCTTATCTGGACGGGGATCCCAGCCTTCCTTCCCACCTCGATGGCTTCTGCCACACCCCTGATATAGCCCGATGGGTGCTGGTGTGCATAGAATACCTCTTTGCTCGCTGCCGCCCCTGGAAGGCCTACGCCCGCTCGGCAATGGCTTGCGTAGAATCCCCCCTTCCTCGTTGCCGCCTCTGCAAGGGCTATCAGCTCGGCCGTGTTGGAGAAGAACATCGGCGAGTACTCGAGGCCGGTGGACAGGCCGAAAGCGCCCTGATCCATGGCCTCTGAGATCAGAGCCCTCATCTCCTCCAGCTCTTCTTTCGTCGGCTCTCGGTCGTCGTAGCCCATGACCGTCTCCCTCACCGAGCCGTGTCCAACCAGGGAGGCTATGTTGTAGGCGATCCCTTGATTCTCCACAAAGGCAAAGAACTCCCGGGCGGATGGAAACCTGTGAGGATCATCGTTCGCCGACTCGCTTACGGGATAGGGCGAATGGCCGCAGTTTCCGACGCATTGGGTGGTGATTCCCTGCATTATCATGCTCTCCACTTTGGGGTTGACCATGAGCGGCGTGTCAGAGTGGCTGTGGATGTCCACGAAGCCAGGGCAGACGATCAACCCCTTGGCATCCAAAACCCGACCCGCTCCACTCTCTGGAACAAGCCCGATATCGACTATTCTGTCGCCCCTTATGCCGATGTCTCCCTTGAACCAGGGATTCCCGCTCCCGTCAACGATCGTTCCACCCCTGATGAGGATGTCGCGCGCCATCGATTACTCTTTCTTCTTCCAGCCACAAGTCCAACGCGCCGTGGCAACGAGTCGAATACACGGCGGCGTCGGTTGATTCGCAAGTTGCGAAGCGCCGCTGCCCTGCTTCGAATGGGCATGGGACCCGGGCGCCCGGTCGCCACTCAGGTTTCAGCGTCGGCGATCATACCTGGCTCGGCGATGGTGCAGGGCCAAGGCTTGACGTTGCCATCCTTGAATCTTTCGGCCAGAGCACGCTGCAGCGCCTCAGAAGCGTCCCGATCGCTGGTGACCACGATGGCAAAGCCCCCTCCGCCCGCGCCAGCCAGCTTGGCTCCGAGCATATAGGGTGCACAAAAGTCCAACAGGGCGTCGATAAAGGGATTGGAAGAGCCGGGGTCCATGCGAACGTTAATCTGCCAGTGTTCACGGACAAGTGTCCCCAAGGTATCCAGGTCGTTGTTCATCAGGGCATCCCGCATGGCCAGAGCAAGCTCGCCGATATCGCGCAACATCGCTACCATGTCTGGGTCCCGAGCCATATACCTGCGCATCATAGCGCGGAGAAGGTCCTTGGCCAAACGACGCTGCCCGGTATACACTAGCCTTATCCGCTCACCGAGCTGCTGCCTCAGCCGAGGGCTCAAAGGCACTGGTTGAATATCAGCGACCTGTGGAAGGCCCGGCTGCGTTCTGATCAGCTTGATCCCCCCTACCAGACCGCCGATCTGGTCCTGCCAGCCACCTCCGGTGGTGATCATCTGTTCCAGGCATAGCACCTCGTCGAAGAGCTGCTCTTGACTGATCGATTGCCCCAGGAGCTGTCCCAGGCACTGCAACACTGCCCCCGCAAGAATGCTACTCGTTCCCAGTCCGGATCCACGTGGGATGCGGGTAGAGGTTCGCAGACACAGGCCACGCCCGATGGGTCGCAGCACGTCCGAGATACTGGCACCCGCGGCCGCGTCAGCGGGCACGATCCCCCGGAAGACGAGGGCCGCCTTGAGGAGGGAAAAAGGGTCGGCGGGCCGCGCATAGTTGAGGATCTCACCTGCCACCCGGGGCCTGAGGCTTGCGTCGAGGTCGCGACTCTCCAATAGCAACACGGGCTCGTCGAGCAGCGTGGCCTCTGCAATAATCGGGTGTTCACCCCACAGGGTGATGGCCGCGTTGAGCACCGTGCCCCCATTCTCCAAACTGTAGGGGGGAGTATCGGTCCAGCCGCCGCCAAAGTCGATGCGCGCCGCTGCCCTGACTGTGACCCGTCCGGTCAAGGCCATGCCATGGTCTGCAACCGAAAAGGAGGGCGTGTGCGCCCGGACCAGCCTGGCCAACGCGGAAAACGCCCGGTCTTCCCAATGTTGCTCGCTGGTTGCCATGGAGAGGGCCTGATACCCGCGCAAGGGCAGCCAGGGATCGATCGATGCGTCGAACCAGTCGGCCGCCATTCGCGCTCTGCGTGGACGCTCAGCCGCCGTCCCCAGGCGCTCGGCGAGGGCTCTGGCCGCCTCTTCGCGCTCTGCGCCGTAGGTGAACCGACGAACTTGCACCTTGTCATAGATCTCGGATGCTTCCAGCACGATCTGGCGAACGTCGGCTTGGAGATAGCTTTCGCTCAGAGAGACCCGTTCGGCGCTGCGCCAGACTGTCCTGGCCTCTTCAGGGACTTTTGACGGGCACTGCAGCCAGAGCGACGCGCAAAGGCTGGCCTCACGGTCGCGGCACACGGGGTAGAGTTGCGCGCTCCACAGAGTGCACTGAGACAAGTCGTCGCAGCGGGGCCAGAGATCCTGGCGCGAGAAGGTGCCCTCGGCGAGCCACTCCGTCCACGGGCGACCAAGGAAGGTGCCGCCCGATTCCACGCTGAGCCTGGGATCATCGCCGACCCCATACACCCGGGTCACAAAGCCGCGCGCCTCTTCGAGGGGTAGCTGGTGCACCACAACTCGCGACGCCACGTCGAGCGACGTCCTTTGGGTGACGGTGCCTGCCAGCATGCTGTCCTCACCCATGATGAGTTGGCCCTCGACCGAGGAATCGACGATGCACCCCGAGGACGGGCAATCCCTGGCCAGATAGCTGCTAACCAGCACGGCCTGCCCGTCATCCCTTCCGGCGCTCATGGGGTTGACCCAACTGGCGCAGCTTGCCCGCCAACCGCAGGCATCCAGTGCCAGCAGGCTCTCGCGAAGGAAGCGCACATACTCGCGCGTCGTGCCAAAGTGGACAAAGAGCGCCGGCCGAAGATACTCGACGCCAAAGGCGGTGCCGCGCAGAGCGTCCCACACCGTTCGTCGCAGTGCCTTCAGTTGGGGGCTGGTCGGGCCGTCGCTCGTGTGGGCCAGGTAGTTGTCGAAACGGGTCGTCTCGGCCAGGGGCCTCAGCAGATCGCCATAGAGGTTGACGGGCAGGCCCGCTTCGATCGTTTGGCGCAGCTCACGAGCCAGGGCGAGCAACCGCATGGCCGTCGGGCGATCGAACCACACCAGCCCCGTGTCTATGGCCACGGACCCATCCTCGAGGGCGTCCTCGGCACGCATCCGGTCGAGTGACGGCTTGTGCAGGAAGGCCTTGACGGCGCGGCCACCTGGCGCCGTGACGTACACGCCGTGGCGGGTGCCCAGTTCCGCTGGGGCCAGGGCTGCAACGCCGGTCAAGCCTGGTCGCCGGAAACTGAGTTGCAGGTGATCGAACAAGAGAAGCACATCGCCCGACGCCACCAGCACACCCTCGGGAACCCGGGCGGGCAAGCCACTGAGAGACACCAACAACTCGTCGAATAGCGAGGAGGGACGGCCGTCGGGCAGCTCGTGAGGCACACGCGCGAAGAGCTTGCCGACGGCGGAGCAATGTGGCAGCCGCTTGCTGTCGCCGCCAGAGTGAATGACCAGAACGCGCTTGCCAGCCCAGGCCTGGGCAATAGTTCCGCCATCGCTGGCACCGGCGTTGCTCCAACGGTCGGCGAGCCACTCCAGAACTCGCAGCGTGGCCCCCCCGCTGCCTATCCGAACCCCTCGCGGATCGGAGATCACCACAAAGCCCGTTCTGCTGGGGAGCAGACCAGATGCGCGACGGGCGTCGATTTGGGCCTCGTAGGCGGCGGCCTGCCGGTCGTTGCTGGCGGTCAGAACGCACAAGTCCCAGACCGGATACGCGCCAGCCTTGTCCTCCAGGGATGCCAGGTACTGTTGCCAGCCGTTGCGGTATCCCTGCTGCAGCAGCGCGATCGCTCCAGGATCCAGCTTGATGTCCAGCATTTCCAGCCCCTCACATGGCTACCGTCTCAGTCGCTGAGCTGCCAACAGGTCGTGCAGTGGACCGTCTGGCATCAGTCAGAGAAGCTCCCCTCGGCTGCCGCCGAGAACATGCCCTCATCCTGTCGGCGGCAGATACCAATGGCGTGCGTCTGTGCGGAGGTCTATCCCTTCTGTGCCGACCGGATCAGCCAGCAGGTCACCGACAACGTAGCTAGTCTACCGACAAAAGGCCCACAGCACAAATCAACTGGGGATCGATCGAGGGCCACTTCTGCTGCGTGCACCCCGTAGTGCAGGAGCGCATGCGCCAGACTCCTCGCATCCTACCAGGTTCCGTGCATCAGAATCCCCTTGACAGAGCACTAGCGGAAGCGGGATTTGGCGCTTCCGAGGTACGGATCCGGATTTGCGCCCAGCCGTAGCTTGAGCTGGTCTGTGACCTTGCCCAGCTCCCCGACGATCTCCGGAGACAGTTCCAGGGTTACTGCCTGGAGGTTCTCCATGAGTTGCTCGGGCTTGCGTGCCCCGGCCAGAACGGCGGCGACTCCCCGCTGGTGCAATACCCAGGCCAGGCTCAGATTCGCCATGGACACGTTGATCGTGTCGCTGATGCGGCGGATCTGGTGGATGGCCGCAAAAGTCTCCTCTTCGCATCCCTCCTCGCCGTGGCGGGCTCCTGGCCGCCTCCCGGTGAAGTGTCGAGTGCGAGCCCGGCCCGCAGGAACGTCGTCCGCCGACGCGAACTTGCCGGTCAGCATCCCCTGGGCCAGGGGGCTATAGCACAGAACGCCCATGTCCCCCTTCACGCATTCGGGCAGCACCTCGTATTCGATGGCCCGCCAGATGAGGCTGTAGGGCAACTGATTCGTCTCGGCGTGTGCAATCACCCATAGCTGCGAAAGGTCTTGCACGCCAAAGTTGCAGACCCCAATGGCCCGAACTTTGCCCTGCTGGCGTAGCCTCTCGAGGGCCTCCACCGATTGCTCGAGGGGAACCGTTCGGCTCGGCCAGTGGATCTGGTATAGATCGATATAGTCGGTGTTCAGGTGTCTGAGACTGCGTTCACACGCTCTCTCGAGATCGGGTGGTGAAAGGTTCGCCCTGCTCACCTTTGTAGCGATGACGGCCTCATGACGACGTCCTGCCAGGGCCTTGCCCAGCACCGCCTCGGAACGGCCCGCGCCATAACCCTCTGCCGTGTCAAAAAAGTTCACCCCAGCGTCCAGAGCGGCACGCACAGTCGCAATCGATGCAGCGTCATCCTGCTCGCCCCAGTTGGCGCCACCAGCAAAGGCCCAGCACCCCAAAGCGAGCACAGACACGGTTATGTCGGTTCGTCCAAGTTTTCGATATTCCACTTCTGTTCCTCCCGCTATCCTACATATCTGTGGCAGAACAGGTCCAAGCCCCGAGCACCCGTAGGCAGGCATGTCTTTCGCTGATCGGCAGACGGCATCTCTCAACGCACGCCCAGCGAGGGTTGAGGGGCTCTCGGCTCTGCCCGGCCATCGGTCGCCCGCCAGTTAGATCTGCAATTCCACGACGTCGCCATCATGGAGGACGTGGTCTCGGCTTACCATCTGGCCGTCATACACGCCAGTGCCCCACACCCGGGCCGTTTTCAGTCTCTTGAGAAAATCCCGGTGCACTTTGCCTGCAAGGTCCGCCACGGTAGTCCCTTTCTTCAATACGAACGGTGCGTCGAGATCGGGCTCTTTCCCGGGAGGCTTGGAGTAAACGCGAACTATCTCCAGCCGCTCGAACACCACTTGCTTGAGGCGTTGCAGGTTGCGGCCAGTGGTCGCAGAGACGGGGAGCAGGGGCCAATCATCCTCGAGCAGTTCGCAAAAGATCTCGAAATCCTCATCTGTACTCTGGTCGTCGCTCTTGTTGGCCAGCACCAGCAGTGGTATGAAGATCATACCTCGTTGCTCGCTGTAGCGGTCCTTCAGATGGCGGGGCACGATACCATGTTGGCGAAGGAAAGCGATCGTATCCTCAAGCTGTTGGATTGGATCTGTCTGCAGATCCACGACCAGCAGGATGAGGTCTGATCCTCGAATCAGATGCAGCAGTTCCGGCTCCACAAAGTCCCTGTTCAGTGGGGGTGTGTCTACCAACTGGATCTGGATGTCTTCCACAGGCATCATTCCAGGGGTGGGTTTCCAGGTGGTGAAGGGAGAGGCAGCTACTTGGGGTTTTGCCCTTGTCAGACTTGCCACCAGAGCGGATTTTCCCACATTGGCCGGACCGACCACCACCGCTTGCCCCGCGCCCTCTCTGACGATGCGAAAGACAGAATCCCGCCTGCTGCGGCCCTTCCGGCCTCGGGGCGCAGTCTTCAGCTTGGAGAGTCGCCTGCGCAGGTCGCCCCTCAGTCTCTCAGTGCCCTTGTGCTTGGGAATGATGCTCAACAGCTCCTGGAGGCAGGCGATCTTTTCCGCAGCCGATTTGGCTGCGCGGTATCGCTTTTCGATCTCAAAGTAGTCTGGAGGAAGGTTTGCCGGCATAGCTATTCGATCACCTGTGCTTTCCTCTTGGGCTCGTGTCAGCGCTCATCGCCCGGGCCCGGAGTGGGCGAACCTACATCCAGTGGATGAGGCGCTGCGCTGGTCAGGAGTCTTGTCTTACGAACTGCTACAGCGGCGTCTCACAGTCTCAAGCGCGGATCGAGAGCGTCGCGAAGGCCGTCGCCCAAGAGGTTGAAACCGAGGACCGTCAACACGATGGCAAGCCCCGGAAAGAGCACGATGTGCGGTGCGGTGAACATGGCGTAACGTCCCTGGCCCAGCATTGCGCCCCACTCGGGAGTCGGCGGCTGTGCGCCGAGGCCGAGAAAGCTCAGGCCGGCAGCGTCGAGAATGGCGGTGCCGATGCCGAGCGTTCCTTGCACGATGAGAGGCGTCAGGCAATTGGGCATCACGTGACGCACGAGAATGCGAGCTGGGCTTGCGCCAAGGGAACGCGCGGCCAGTACATAGTCCTGCACCTTCACGCCCAGGACTGAAGCGCGCGCAACGCGGGCATAGACGGGAATGGACACTATGCCGATGGCGTATAGCATGTTCAGCAGGCCTGGTCCCAGGATGGTGACGATGGCGATAGCCAACAGCAGCGCGGGGAAAGCCAGCATGATGTCCATGATGCGCATCACCAGGCTATCTACCCATCCACCGAGATACCCAGACGTCGCCCCGATCCAGGTGCCGACAACAATGGCCATGGTCACCGACAAGACCCCCACTTGCAGCGACTTGCGTGCCCCAAAGATGACCCGACTCAGAATATCGCGTCCCAGGTCGTCCAGTCCCAGAGGATTCTGCGACGACGGAGGTTCGCGGCGGTCAACCAGGCTTTGCTTGATCGGGTCATAGGGAGCAAGAACCGGCGCGAGTATGGCCGTCAGAAGGAAAGCCCCCATGATAACAAGACCCACCAAGGCCAGCTTGTCGCGGAAAAGCCTTTGCACCGCATCCAACAACAAGCTGCTGCGATAGAGTCTGGTCGGCCCGTGAGATCTCTGCAGCATTGAGCGCAAGTCTTCCATCGGTTTCAACCTGAGGATGTCCTATTCGTAGCGAATGCGCGGGTCAAGGTAGGCGTAGGATATGTCAACGATCAAGTTCACCATCACAAAAGTGAGTGCGATAGCGATGACGCTGCCCTGGACCGCCGGATAGTCACGTGCCAGGATGCGGTTCACCACCAGCCGGCCAAGCCCGGGCCAGGAGAAGATGGTCTCCGTCAAGATGGCCCCGCCAAGCAAGAAACCCAACTGGAGTCCAATGACAGTGACAATGGGCAGCAAAGCGTTCCTCAATGCATGGCGAGACAGGACCGCGCGCTCACGCAGTCCCTTCGCTCTCGCCGTCCGAACATAGTCCTCGCCAAGCACGTCCAGGAGGCTGGACCGTGTCATTCGGGCGATGATTGCCATGGGGATCGAGCCGAGAGCGACAGAAGGCAAGATGAGATGCCTGGCTGCATCGCCAAGGGCCTTCCAGTTTCCCGTCAACAGAGCGTCGAGCACGTAGAAGCCTGACAGAAAGTCCAGCAAGCCCCTCACCGCGCGACCCACACCTGCTTCTGCTGGATTGGCTTCCAGTCCCCAAGCCTCGACTATGGGAAGGAGCTCGATGCCAACGGTGAGCCGCCCCGAGGGTGGCAGCCAGGGCAACTTGAAAGCAAAGAGATAGGCCAGCATGAGTCCGAGCCAGAATATCGGTATGGAAACGCCGATCAAGGCAACGAACATGGTCACAACATCAAAGATGGAATTGTGCTTGTAGGCTGCGATGATTCCTGCTGTGATGCCGAACAACGTGGCAAAAGCCATGGCCCCCAGAGTCAGCTCAAGGGTGGCCGGGAAACGCTGGGCGATCTCTTCGGTGACCGGACGGTTGGTCATGATCGACCGGCCGAGATCCAGCCTCACCAGATCGCGCATATAGCGCAAGTATTGCACGGGAATGGGCTGATCGAGGCCCATCCTCTCGCGAGACGCCGCCAACGCCTCGTCCGTAGCGTGCTCGCCCATCATCACCTCAGCAGGATCACCGGGGATCAATCGCAGCATGGCGAAGACGACCACGGATACACCCAGCAAAACAGGAATGAGCAGCAGCACACGACGAATGATATATCGGGTCACCTTCTGGTCTCCCAGGATAACACCACTCACACGAGAAGCATGGGAGAAGCGAATGCCCCGCCCATGCTTCGTTTCGTAACAAGGGAGCTACAGGGCAGTGAACTGCCCTGTAGCCTGAGGACTCGCTACCTACTCTGCGACTTCGCCCTTGAAGGCAAAGCCGAACCACTGCCAGTAGGTAAAAGTACCGGTGTGACCCGCGCGATTTGGATGGTCTCTGTCCCAGACGCGGTCAAAGTTGAACAGCACCGCGTCGGCGTTAAAGTCGGTCCCGTCGTGGAACTTGACCCCCTTGCGCAGGTGGAAGGTCCACTCCAGGCCGTCTTCCGAGACCTCCCAGCTCTCCGCCAGCGCGGGCTTGATCCGGGTGGTGCCCGGCTCAAAGGTCAGCAAGCCGTCGTAGACCTGAACGCCGATGTAGAATGACTCGCCGTCGGTCTCGTCCACCACATCCAAGCCCACGGAATCACCGCTTCGGGCGATGATCAGGGTGTCCTTGGTGTAGCTGGCGACGTTCCAGTAGTCGAAGAGCGGCGACGCCGTGTAGCCGGCCAAGCCTTGGAGACTGGCATAGACCTCGCTGCTGTGCACCACCGGAACGCCGGGCACAACGCCGTGGACAACCGCGTTGGCCTCAACGTAGAGCTGCGCGCGAAGCACGGGGTCGATCTCCGTACGGGCACGCAGGAGGATGCTGTAGAGATGGTCGTCGGCCGGGCCGTCAGCCCACACGCTTGAGCCTCCGCTGAAGAAGGTGAACAGGTAGTTGTCGGGATCTGGGAAGTCAGGCATCCAACCGAGCATACACATGGCGTGCTCGCCCGCGCGCGTCTTCTCCAGATAGGTCGCCCAATCGTAGCTCACGATCTCGGCGTCGATGCCCACGGCCGCGAGATCGGCCTGCATGGCCTCACCCACCTTGGGCGGGTCTGGGTAGTAGCCGCGAGACACGGGCATCACCCACATGTTGGTCTTGAAGCCGTTCGGATACCCCGCCTCCGCGAGCAGCTCCTTGGCTCGCTCCGGGCTGTAGTCATAGTCGGGGAAGGAGTCGTTGTAGCCCCACAGGGAGGGCGGCATAAAGTTCTTGGCCTTGATGCCCGTGCCAGGATAGAGTGCCTCAACGATAGCGTCCTTGTTGATGGCGTGGGCGATGGCCTGGCGGACCTTGACATCCCCAAAGATCTTGACCCCATCGGGGCTCACCCAGTCCTGGTTGAGGGCCAAGTAGCCGATGTTGACAGGGGGGACCTTGTAGGTCACCAGGTTAGGGTCAGCGTCAGCGGTGGGGATGTCGTCGATGTTCAGGTTGTAGATAAAGTCCACCGTCCCCACCTGAAGCTCCAGCAGTCGAGCCGTCGGCTCTATGATGACCCGATAGACCAACTTGTTGATCTTGGCTGCCTCGCCCCAGTAGTTCGGGTTGGCCTCAAGGGTGATCTTGTCGTCTGGGATCCACTCCTTGAAGATGTAGGCCCCCGTGCCCACCGGGTGATACATATAGTCCTCGCCCCACTTCTTGATGGCCGTCGGGCTGCTTATGGCAAGCATCGGAGTGGCCAACTGGGACAGAAACGGCGCGGGGTAGTCGTAGAAGGTGAACTTTACCGTGTGGTCATCGATCTTGGCGATCGACTTGAGAAGACCCTTGGGCTTGGCCCCCGCCGGAATGGTGTCGGCGATCACCGCCTTGGCCACCACAGCGACCGGCACGCCCACCTCGGGAATGGCCAGCTTCCAACCGATCTCGATCAAGTTGGGGTTCTCGATGAATGCATACGTCGAGTCAGTGGCGTTCTTGCTGTTGGTGAGCTCGACGATCTCGAGATAGCGGGCACCATCGCCCAGAAGCCTGGCCGCGATTCCGCCCAGGGTGTCTCCAGCCACGACAGCATAGTCGTCGGGCGCGGCAAGTGATGCAGGCGCCATTACCAGCATAGTTGTAGCGAGCAAAGCCAGCGCTAGTGCAGTGCGATAGAGTTTCACAGCCCTTTCCCCTTTCTTGGGCATGAACCCTCCTGGCCAGGATCTCGGCACTCGACCCAGGATGGTTCGGAAGACAAAAGGAATCGCCACAATGTCGCTCTGGACAGTGTCCCTCTGGCAACCTCCTTTCCCCGCTCCACGATGCAGTCAAGCTGATCATCTCTCTGGAAGGCGCTGAACAGCCTTGGCCAGTCCAGAGATCAAGATTGCGCCTGCACCAACCAGCGGGCCGGCATTAAGACGTTCCTCGGCATGCGGGCAATCCATCCGTCTACGGAACAACGGGAACTGCCGAATACCGATACAGTGTAACAGACAAACGGCGCCGCGTCAAGTGCATATCGGGAGAGCATCGAAAAAACGACCATAGTCACAGGTGAAATCGAGCGTAGCGAGGCCGAACAATGAGGGTGGCCGCTTCTCGACGATCTCGCCAACATCCACTTGCTCCAATGCGCGCAGGTGATATAATAGGCGTAGGCGCCGGTTGCCGGTTTGCCCGACGAGAACTCGTCTCATGGCGGAGCGCCTGGAAGAAGCCAAAGTCGTCGCGTTCCTGGCACGGTGCCTTGATCTGGTCGGCGAATTCAGGTTACCAGCGCGTCTTTGCCAAGGTAGGGCGCTGGGTTCAGAAAAGGAGAGTCGGTCCGATGAGCCACGCCGCCCACCGTTCTGCGTTCCTGTGCCTTTTTTCTGCACTCGTCCTCGCCTCCCTTGTGCTGGGTTGCACCAAGGGACCCGTAGAGGCGCCAACGGCTCTGCCGAGCGACGAACCCACTCAGAAGGTCACCCCCACCACCGAGTTTCGGGTGGAGCTTCCGGTGACCCCCACTCCTACTCGAGTTGCCGAGGAGGGCACGCCACTGCCCACCGACACGCCAGGCCCAACCAATACTCTGCGCCCGACCAAGACCCCCTGGCCCACGCGTGCACCTACGTCGGCCCCCGTCGATGAGCCAGGCATGGTCTACATCGAGGGCGGCGAGTTCACCTTCGGCAGCGACGAGGGCAAAGAAGATGAGTCGCCGCGGCAAACTATCCATATAGATGCATTCAACATCGACATCCACCCGGTCACCTGCGCCGAGTACAGGGAGTTCGTCGATGCTACGGGCCACCGACCGCCGCGTAACTGGAAAGACGGTCATATCCCGCCCGGCAGAGAGGATCACCCGGTCGTGTGGGTCTCCTGGCACGATGCGGTCGCCTACGCGGAATGGGCTGGCAAACGCCTGCCCACCGAGATGGAATGGGAAAAAGCTGCTCGCGGCACCGACGGCCGAGAGTATCCCTGGGGGAACGAGTTTGACAGCGGCAAGTGCAACTCAAAGGAAGCGAACTTGCAGGAGACTAGCCCGGTGGGTCAGTTCCCCGAAGGCGCCAGCCCATGCGGGACGTTGGATATGGCGGGCAACGTGTGGGAATGGACCGCCGACTGGTACGACGCCTACCGTGGCAGCGTGTATGAGCTAGATCGTTTCGGGGCCACGTACAAGGTGTTTCGAGGAGGTTCCTGGTTCGACGGAGCGGACGCTGTTCGCACCACGACGCGCAACAGCGGCATGCCGGATTTCACCTTCAGTACCATCGGCTTCCGCTGTGCAAAGTAGCAGGCCCTGGGGGCCGTTCGCTGTCAAGTACGTGTTCGGGAGAGTATCGAGTGACGCAGTGTAGCGCCCGTCGTTCTCGCTCTGAGCGCCTGTACCCCGAAATTCAGGGGTACAGGCGAAGAATCTCAACCGCACAAAACGGGGATTCCTGACCCTCGCTGGGCCGCAGGTGCAGGCACAGTGACAAGGCCGTCTTTCGATGGCCTCTGGTGCGCGCAGTAGCCACGAAATGCATCCAGGAGTGGCCAAATGAAGGTCAGAGTGTTCGGAACGCTGAGATCGGCAGTGGGGGACAGGAAAGAGGTACAAGTGTGCCTTGATGGGAGGAGCACCCTGCTCAAGGTGTTGGATCGACTTATCACGGCGTATCCCAGTTTGCAGGAAAAGGTCTTTGGCGACGGTGAAGAGCTGCAGGGCGGGGTAAACATCTTTGTCAATGGCCGCTCTGTCAGGTTCTTGGCTGGCCTGAACACCATCTTGGAGGAGGGTGACGAGCTGGCCCTGTTTCCTCCTCTTGGGGGCGGCTGAGGGTGGGCAGAGGCACTCTGACATTGCCTGAAGAAGAGCGGTTGGCAGCCATTCTCTGGCCGCAAACCGCTCTGTCCTCCAATAGGGATAGCCCTCGAATCACTGGATGATGCCCAGCTCCTTCAGCTTCGGCTCTGGCACCACACCCTTCTCCCAGCCCCGGAACTTGTAGTACTCCTCCAGCATCTGGTCCAGCTCACAGACCGACTCGGAAGCTGCACCAGTGCCCGGCTCCTCCAGGAAGCGCCGAGGCAGGCAGTCAGAGCCCTCCCGGAAGCCGTTGAGGTTGTTGTAGTAGCGCTCCAGGTTATAGATCCGCTCCCCGATTCTCAGCAGGCCGGCCACGTCCAAGTCCACGCCGATCATGCCGGAGTAGAGCGCAGCGTATACATCGAGGGGGATGGCGAAGGTGCCGAACTTGCACACGTCCACGCTGTCGGTGAAGCTGTATATGTTCTGGAAGATGGCCACCAGTTCGCCCTTGCCTTTCCACTCGAGCGGGTCGGCAGCCTGTTCCTCGCCCAACACCCAGTTGACCACTTCCGCAGCCGGGGTGTAACCTCGCAGGTGGCATGCGCCACGGTTGGAGGTGGCGAAGCCGATGCCCATGCCCTTCAGTCCGCGCGGATCGTAGGCCGCGATCGACTGCCCCTTGACGCTCATGGAGATCTCGGGAGCGCCCCACTTCGCAGCAGCCCGAGATGGCCCCTCGGCCAGCTCATCGCCGATCCCCTCACGAAAGGCGATCTTCTGGATGAGCTCCATCATCGCGTCAGTGTCTCCCCAGGCGAGTCCATCCACAAGACCCTTCTCGGTGGCCTCCATGGTCATAGAGAGGGCATTGCCGGTCTCGATGGCATCCAGGCCAAAGTCATTGCAGCGGTCAATCATGGCCGCAACTGCATTGATGTCGGCGTTGTCACAGTTGGCGCCAAAGGCCCAGGCCGGCTCGTACTCTAGACTCTCCATGTGGAGCCCCGCGTACTTCCCCTGGGTGATCCTTACCTCTTTCTTGCAGGCGACAGGACAGGCGTAGCAGGCAGGATGGCCAACCAGTATGGTGTCGGCTACCGTCTCCCCACCGATGGCATCTGCCTGGGCGAAATCGGAGCGCTGGGCATTGCGTGTGGGCAGGGCGCCGATCTCGTTGACCATGTTCATGAGGACGTTGGTGCCGTGCAGGTGCAAGTCGCCCTCTCTCGGGTTGGTGGTGGGCACCTCTCGGATCTTGCGCAAAGCTGCTCTGTTAGCCTTTTGGAAGACCTCCGCGTCGGACGGCTGAGGCATGTTCGCCTCATCTCCTTTGATGACGATGCATTTCAGGTTCTTGGAACCTGCCACTGTGCCAGTACCGCCCCGGCCCGAGGCGCGGTTATCGGCGTTGAGCCAAGAGGCGAAGCGCACCAGCTTCTCCCCTGCCGGACCAATGCTCATCACCGCTACATCTTGGCCATGCTTCTCTCGCATGAGCTTGATCGTCTCGTGCACCCCCTTGCCCCACAGGTCCGAGGCATCGTGCAGGGTGACCGTGCCATCCTCGACATAGGCGTACGTAGGTGTGGCGGCTTTGCCCTTGAACACCAATCCGTCGAAACCGGCCCACTTGAGCTTGGCCCCGGTCCAGCCGCCCATGTGGGAATCGGTGCAGGTGCCAGTGAGGGGGGACTTGGTGACCACACAAAGACGACCGTTCATGCTTGCTCGCGTTCCAGTCAGCGGGCCCACCATCACACAGAGGATGTTGTCGGGCGACAGGGCCTCCACAGCCGGGCCGTTGTCGAACAGGAACTTGACCCCCAGCCCTCGACCGCCAACGTACATGCGGGCGTCCTCTTCCTTGATGGGCTCATACTCGATCGCACTCGTGTCGAGATCAATACGAGCGATCCTGTTAGCGTAGCCTCCCAATGCCATGATACCACCTCCTTGAGGTGCAGAGAGAGCGTCACCGCTCACAAGTCATGATAGCCGAAACAGGGGAATCTCTTTCAGGATACACCACCTCCTTCCGGACCTTTCGCAGCCCTACGCGTACTTGCCAGCCAGGCCGACCGCGCCTGGTCCCTGACCCAACAGTATGGCTGGAGACAGACAAGCCCGCCTCGATCTTGGGCACAGGCCATGCGCCTTTCTCACCCTCGAGCAGCGACCCAGATGCGGATCAGTGGCGTCCCGCGAGAGTCGCGCTTTCATGATGACGCCTGGCTCACGGGACCAAACTGATCTTTCGCTCTCGTTGGCGGGATCAATCAGAGATGAAGCGTCAAAGTAGAGAGAACGACAGGGTGATGCCCCAATCTCCCTTGTAGTATAGAGACACTTTGCGGCTTGTCAATGATGGGCGCTGAGGTCATCGACAAGCGGCCACTGTCGCTGGCGGGCCGGCGCGCCGGAGTTGGAAGCGTAGGGGTGCACGGCCCCGGCTGTGCCGGGATCTGCGTCCGTGTGCCCCTACAAAAACCAAGTTGGCCGCAATAAACCCCACGTGGCCGCAGCTCCGACCGCCTCGTGCTGCGGCGCGGCCTGAGACCACAGGCGATTGGTCATCTCACATTCCCGGACTTGACGAATGTGACCGCATGACCTATACTGACGCGCGGTTTGGCCGAAGTGGCGGAATGGTATACGCGGTGGTCTCAAAAACCATTGGAGGTTGCTCCGTGTGGGTTCGAATCCCACCTTCGGCATAATCCTACTCTGGATGCCCTCTGTTGACAACTCGCGAGGGCGCGGGTGCTGCTTGGCTGGAGCGCTGGGATGGGGGCTCGTCCCGACGGGGGATGCGGCCCTCCTTCCTTATGCGGTGTTCCAACTCGCGACAGACAGGGGTCGAGACGGGCCGATGCTGCGGGCCTTGGCCAGGTTCAACTATCGAAAGGAGTCTGGGGATGCTACTGGTAAGCAGTGGGGAGATGTTGCAGGCTGCCATGGAGGGCCACTACGCGGTGGGGGCGTTCAACGCCAACAACATGGAGCAGGTGCAGGGCATCGTGGAGGCGGCCGTGGAGGAGAGGGCTCCGGTCATCCTGCAGGCCAGCCAGGGGGCCATCCGCTATGCTGGACTGACCTGCGTGGTGGCCATAGTCAGGGCCGTGGCAGAGGAGGCCGATGTGCCCGTGGTGTTGCATCTCGATCACGGCACCGACTTTGACCAGAACATACGCTGTCTGCGTGCGGGGTTCACCTCGTTGATGTACGACGGATCCAAGAGGCCCTACCAGGAGAACGTGGAGATCACCTCTCGGGTCGTCCGCATAGCCCACGTGTGCGGCATCCCGGTGGAGGCCGAGCTGGGCCAGGTGCTAAAGTCAACGGACAACGTCACCGAGGAGGAAGTGCTTGCGGCCATGACCGACCCCGAACAGGCGGTCGATTTCGTGGCCCGCACTGGCTGTGACTCGCTTGCGGTGGCTGTGGGATCGGTGCACGCCATGGAGTCAGCTCAGGCCGAGCTGAACATAGAGCGGCTGAGGGCCATCCACGAAGCCATCAAGATCCCGCTGGTTCTCCACGGCTCCTCGGGGGTGAAAGAGGAGAGCGAGGTGGAAGCGATTAGGTACGGGATAGCCAAGATCAACGTGGCCACCATGCTCAACCAGGCGTTCACCCGAGGCATGAAGCGGGCGTTGGCCTCGATGCCCGACAATACAGATCCGCGCAAGACCCTGGCCGTCTCTCGCGAGGAGGTCAAGGAGGTGGTCCGCCACAAGATACGCCTCTTCGGCAGCAGCGGCAAGGTGACCGCCAGCGGCTACGCGAGCCGTCCCACGCAGCACCGCGCGGTGGATATCGGCGGGACCGAGGAATAGGGCAGCGCTCCCGGGTACGAGCGAACAGGACGGCCTCGATGTTGGTCGAGGCCGTTTTCTATGTGGCACGCACGTCGCATGGCAAGGGGACCAACCAAGCGCCTTGACGGTCCTAAGGACCTGGCGGTATAATGAGTGTGGTTAGAGCATGCGATACGTTCGGGAAGAAGGGGGCTGCCGGGGCGATCATGTGGACGGTTTCCTGAAAGGGCGACCTGAGGGGGAATGGGCGGAATCCGTAGAATCAGTAGCTAGCCGGCTTGGCCTTCGAAAGTGAGGGAAAGATTGGAACAGCAAGACTTGCCAAACACACCATGCGGAAAACACAATGCCTGGTGCCAAAGGCGAGCACTTGTATGCTCAGACCAGGATCGATATCGACGTGCTACGACATTCTTTGCACGGCGTGACTTAGCGCCATCCGAACGAGCGGCGTTTTATCTTCATGAACTGACTGGCTGTGAAGGGCTTGAATTTGTAGCCTTCTCTAACGCCAAACTTGAGAGACCTGTTGGACTAGCTAATAACGTTACCATTGTGCCTTGCTTTCTGGATCAGATAGCGGGGCACATCGCGACAGACCCACTCGTGCAGGCTTCGATGAGAATGGCACAAAGAGCTCGGCTCATATACGATGGGTGGGTACCAATTGCTGTATGGGATGAGGAACACGTCCGGCAGGCAGTTCAAAGTATCGATCAGGCACTGTCGACATTTTGTATTTGCAGCGGCGTTTCCTTTGAGTGGGAACCAAAGTATCCAACCCCCAATGATCCTCGCTTAACGTACAAGTTCGAAGATGAAGACCTGCAAGGACTGAAAAGCGTAGCTGGAACCCTTGATTCTCTGGAAAAGGGTGATCGTACTGCCATTTATCGAGGCCTGGCTTGGCTGTCTCAGGGCATTCGCCTCGACGAACCGGCAGCACGTTTTCTGTTCTCAATACTGGCTATTGAGTCTCTTGCAACATATATCGAGGAAAGGGCTTCAGACAGTTCTCCACTTGCTGTACTGAGGACAAGAAACGTCACAGAAACTGAGCTTGAGGAGTGCATTAGAGATGCTCTAGCGAAATGGCTTGAAGATGATCCGAGAGAGGCCATAGAGAGAGCCTATTTCGACTGTGTTGTTAGCATAACGCAAAGGTTGAAAGGCCACTTGCAGCATATCTTTGCCTCCGACGCTGAGTCGTATACTCTCCTGTTCAAGCACAAAGTTGAAGGGAAGACATTGTACGATCTCCGGCATTATGTGGCTCACGGAAGAGCTAATGCTCTAAGCGAAGCGCAAAGGGAACAGATTCGGCAGCGAGTTTGGGACGCGGAACGAGTAGCTCGCCGTTATGTCTGGGCAGTGTTTGAGCAAGCCTTGGATAGTCCCCCTGTGAGTGGCAAAATGCAAGCAGCATCCCCTGGTGACCTACAGAATGTGGTTGCAGGGCGCGAAGGTATGTACCGAGGGCCAACACACATGGCGGTACTCTATTCTCAGTGAAAAGACGGCTAACAAGCGCACGCACCCGACCGCGCTCCGCGCGGTGGACATCGGCGCTTCGTTGGATCTGTTTCTGGTAGCATATCAGGGTTGGTTTTGCCAGTCCTGCGCAACGACTTGGCTTCCCGTTGATGGGCGGCGCCTGAGATGAGATGGGAGGCACTGCCCGATTTCACTGTTGCCGGGAGTGCGTTGACGATGGACAAAGGTGCAGACCAACCGAAGGCAAAGAAGGTATCGCTCTACGAGCAGCGTGGGGAGACGTCGCGGTTCATTGATGCCGAGATAAACAAAGACGGCGATCTCGTCGTGTCTGGCCAGGATGTGGGCAAGGCCCCCCGCGAGTTCTTGAAATCGCGGGGCATCCACTGAGTTCGACACCTGGGTGTGAGGCCCTGGTCCAGCGCACGGGCCGCCGTCCCCTAGCCTTGGGCGACCAGCTCGGCAAAACGCCGGCCAAACTCCTCCCCTTTCCGCAGATCCTCTCTGGTTGGCGCGCCCACGAACTCGAGAGACTCGCCCCACTCCCACTTGAGGGCCTCAGTCAGCTTCTCGCAGGCTCGCCGGGCGCCGCCGCTCCAGCCGTAGCTGCCAAAGTAGGCGGCCACCCTCCTGAGGACCCGCTTCTCGGCGGCCATGCTCAGCACCTGAGCCACCGGCGGGAAGAGGGAGCCTTCATAGGTGGGCGCTCCGATCATCACCCCGGCGTTGGTCCAGAGCGATGGCAGGATGTAGCTGACGTGGGTGCGGGCGGCGTCGAAGATGGCCAGGGGCAATCCTGTTCTGGAGATGCCCTCGGCCACGGCGTTCATCATCGCCTCGGTGTTCCCGTACATGGAGCCGTAGACCAGGGTCACCCCGGGCTCGCCGGGACTGGACGCGTAGCCCGCCCATTTCTCGTACAACTGGACTATCTGGCCGGGGTCCCTGCGCCAGAGCAGCCCGTGGGAGGGGGCGATCACGTCGATGTTCAGCCCTGCCAGCTTGGCGATGGCCCTCAGCACCGGCCGGCTGAAGCGGGCCACGATGTTCACATAGTAGCGCAGCGCCTCCTGGATGTAGAAGTCGAGATCGTCGCATTGATCGTCAAATATGGTCCCTCGCAACGCGCCATACCCGCCGAAGGCGTCGCAGGAAAAGAGCACCCGCTGGGTCACTTCGTAGGTGACCATGGTCTCGGGCCAGTGCACGAAGGGCGCGCTGAAGAACTGCAGGGTCGTCTCGCCCAGGGACAGCTCCTCGCCGTCGCCCACCACGCGCACCCTCTCGGTGATGCCGTAGAATGACTCCAGCATCGCCTTGGTCTTGGCCGAACCCACAAAGACGGCCTTGGGGGCCAGGTGACGGAACATCTGGATGGCTCCGGTATGGTCCGGCTCCATGTGGTTGACGATGATATAGTCCAGGTCGGCCGGATCCATCACGTCGGCGATCTGCCCCAGGAGCGCCCCCTCTTTGGTGGACCTGGTCAGGTCAACGAGGGCCTTCTTGCGGTCGTCGATGAGGTAGCTGTTGTAGGAGACCCCCTCCCTGGCGATGGGCCACAGCCCCTCAAAGAGGTCGGTGGTGCGGTCATTGACCCCGATCCAGTGAATGCCTGGCTTGACCTGGATGGCTGGCATGTAGGTCCTCCTGCTACGTGGTGTTGGGCCAAGAGCGCCCTCTTACACACGCTCAACCTTGACGCCCAACCGTGTCAACACTCGACGGGCCTCTTGGGTGGTGAAATCCTTCCGGGATAGCCCTGTCAGCACTTCGGCCAGCCATTTCGGCGCCACTCGTCGGTCATCTACCCGGACGTACCATGACCGGTAGTTGTCCGGCTTGCCGCGGCCCTCCGCCAGGGCACCGCGAGCTTTGTCTAGCACCTGCTCCGGACAAAGCGATATCTCCATGCCCTTCAAGCGAGCCTTGCGGATCCTCCCCTTTGGTGAGGCAGCTCCCAGCCCAAAGAACTCTTCGCCGTTCCTGAGCATGATGCATTCAGCCACTTCCTCGGCGGTCCGCTCGCTCACGTAGCCCGCGACGATCTTGGCCTCAAGCACCCTGGCGATGCCGATCTTGGCCTGTAGCGAATACCCCACGTTGTTCCAGGGCAGGCCCGTGTCCGCGCCATAGGCAAAGATCTTGTTAAAGGGCACGCCATCCAGCCACTCGGAGAGCGTTCGCTCGCTCTCGGCGGGGTTCATGGCCCAGGCCCAACACATGTCGGCCCACACGTTCGGGTAGTTCTTGGCGATCGTGCCCAGCTCGGATGTCCACGGCCAGGACGCGTGAAAGATGTCGAAACGGACGGTGCGGTACTTGTCAAAGATGGGTATGAGGTTGGACGCCTTGGTCCCAGCCAGCGAGCCCCAGTTCCCGGCCAGGTAGCCAGTGTGAATCTGCACGGGCAGGTCCTGGTCGCAGGCGCGCTGGATCAGCCTGTGGAACATATAGTCCCCCAGGGGCCGGCCCGCGGCGGCGTCTACCGCTCCGTTGTTCTGCTGGATTCCATCCCAGAACACCTTGCGGCTGCGTATGCGGTTGAAGGCCAGCTCCGCCTGGTGACGCGTGGGATCGCCGACCACCAGGTCGCGCCGGTAGGCCATCCCGTTCTTGATGGCGGCGAGCTTCCCCGTGGTGTGGAACCGGTCGATGGCTGCGTTCATCGCGCCCACGAACTGATCGAGGGTGTGTATCGAGCGATCGGTGAAGCCCTCCAGCGCCTCGATGGGTGCGGCGTCAACGATGTCAAAGAGCTCATCCATGCGGAAGGCGAACCGATAGGAGGACGGATACACCGCTTCCTTGAGGGCGCTGGCGTTGTCCAGGCGAAAGTGGCCATCCTGCAAGGTCCACTTGTTCTGGGCCCTCTCGTGGACGTAGTAGTCATAGACCTCGCTTGCCGACTTCCCGGCCAACGAGGCTTGCAGGGCCTCAGTGATGGCGTCAAAGTTCTCGGGCGCATAGTCCAGCCCAAAGAGCTCCTGGCAGACCAGGGTGACGGCGCGGCCGTAGCCGGTCACCCGAATCTTGGGCCAGAGCCCGGCGATGCGCTCTCTGTCCATTTCCCCCTTGGGGGGACGCACTCCTTCGGCGGTGACCAGGTCGGCATTAGCGTATCCCAGCAGGCTTTGGAAGTCGTAGCTCTCCCGGTTGGCGTCGAACTCGTAAAAGTTGGAGTGGTGATCGTGGTGATCGAACAGAGGATGGTTCATCACGAATTCCCGAATTGCAGACATTGGTTGGCCTCCCCGTGTGAACTTGAGTCTGCCGGCCATCCGGTGGCCGGACGGAATGACACCAAGCGCCAGTATACTTGCCAGACGATGGTGGAGCAAGGGAAAGGCGACGTTTGCAGGGCATCGAGGAATGTCCTGGAGCGTAGGGGCGATTCGCGAATCGCCCCTACCAGACGCAAGAGACAGGGCTGAACCACAAACAAAGCGCTCACCCCGGTTCTACCTGACGGTCGGAGCCGCGATGTCACCGTGGTTCGGCCCTCCCACGCAAACCTCTACCGATACGCCTGGGGCACGTACTCTGGCAGACGTTTGTCGGCAAAGATCGGCTCAAGCCGGGCGAAGCGCTGTCGCCCATCCACCAGCGGGATGCTCGGCCAGTCTTCGCCGATGAGGGGCCTCGCGTAGTCCAGAAACTCGTCGGTCACGTCGGTGCGACTGGGGGCAATCCACGCCTTGGGAAAGGTGCGCTCCGAATTGGCCACCAGATCCAAAGGCACCTTGTCGTAGCGCACCCCGTAGATGGGGCCTGGATTGCGCAGGATGGTGGCCATATAGCCCGACTCTCCCTCGGCGGCCAAGAGAACTGCCTTCTGCCCCACGGCATATGCTTCTGCCAGGTCCACGGTGGAGGCGTAGGCGATATCGTGCCGCTGGTGGGTGCCGGGCACGTTGCTGCGAGCCTTGCCCCGGGCCGACAGTCCGACCGTATTCAGATAGTTGACCACGAGCTGAGCGACCGTCGTCTGACTGGCAGAGAACTCGGTGTGCCCAAAGGCATCTCTGGTCTCGCCAATGTCGCCCACCGCGAGTCCCTCGCTCACCACCACCAGGGCCCGGCCTCGCTGTTTGAGCATATCGTTGACCCGGTCGGCGAGCTCGGCCAGGCTCAGGTCCGATTCGGCCAGGAAGATGAGCAGGGGCATCTGGCGATCGGGATCGGCCAGCCGGGCCGCAGCGGGGATGTAGCCGATGCGACGCCCCATGGCCTGCAGCACAAGCACCGGGTCCGCCGGATAGGAGCCACGGTTCTCTTCCTCCGCGCCCTGCACCATGAGGGACCAGTAGCGTGCCACGCTGCCGTAGCCCGGGGTGTGGTCGATGAGCTTGAACTCGGAGTCGCCCACGTCGTTGTCGATCGTCTTGGGAATGCCCACGGCCACAAGACCCAGACCGCGCTCCCGGGCGAGAATGGCGATCTTGTTGGCCGTGTCCATCGAGTCGTTGCCGCCAGTGTAAAAGAAGTAACCGACATGGTGGGCCCTGAATACCTCGATGATCCTCTCCAGGTCCTCGGTCTGCCCTTCCCTGACCTTGTAGCGGCAGGTGCCGATCGCACCGGCGGCAGGGGTCACGCTCAACAGGCTGATCTCCTCCGGTCGCTGGGCAGAGAGATTCAGCAGCTCCTCTTTGAGCACGCCCTCGATGCCGTGGTGGGCGGCATATATGGCGCCGAAGGAGCCGGGAAAGGCCTGGCAGGCCTCGACCACGCCGCGCAACGAGCTGTTGATCACCGGCGAGGCTCCACCCGACTGGGCGACCACGACGTTCTTCTTCTGCACGTTCAGCTTCTCCTTGCCCATGTGACACCACCGGGAACCTGACGGGCTTTGCCCAGACTCAGGCTCCCGCTCCGCCAACCCGGGCCGAAAGGTCTCCTATGCGCCCCAGTCGCTGTGGAAAACGCCCTCCCGGTCGATCCGCCTGTAGGTGTGAGCGCCAAAGTAGTCGCGCTGGGCCTGGGTGAGGTTGGCCGGCAGGCGTGCGGTGCGGTAGGCGTCAAAGTAGGCCAGCGAGGCGCTGAACGCCAGGCAAGGGATGCCCAGTGCGACCGCCGTCTGGACCACGCGCCGCAGCGCCGCCTGGCGTGTCAAAAAGGCCTCCTTGAAGTAGGGGTCCAGGAGCAGATTGGTCAGTTCGGGATCCCGCTCATAGGCCGCGGTGATGTCGTTCAGGAACTGCGCTCGGATGATGCACCCACCTCGCCACAGCTTGGCGATGGCGCCCAGACTCAGGCCATAGTCGTACTCTTGGGAGGCTGCCTTCAACAGGGCCATGCCCTGGGCATAGGAACAGATCTTGGCCGCGTACAGGGCATCGCGCACGTCCTGAATGAGCTGGCCTCTGTCGCCGTCAAAGGCCAGGCTGGGCCCGGTGAGCACGATGCTGGCGGCGACGCGCTCCTCCTTGTAAGCCGAGATTATGCGCGACTCGACTGCGGCGGTGATAGTCTGGGTTGGCGCTCCCAGGTCCAGGGCGTTCTGCGAGGTCCACTTGCCCGTGCCCTTCTGCTTTGCTTCATCCAACGCCATCTCGACCAAGGGCTCGCCCGTCTCTTTGTCCAGCGTGGCAAAGATGTCGCGGGTGATCTCGATGAGATAGGACTTTAGCTCTCCGTCGTTCCACTGGGCAAAGACCTCGTGCAACTGCATGGCTGGGAGACCCAGCGCGCGGTGCATGATGTCGTAGGCCTCAGCGATGAGCTGCATGTCGGCGTACTCGATGCCGTTGTGCACCATCTTGACATAGTGTCCCGCGCCCCTCGGCCCGATGTAGGTGACACAGGGGTCACCGTCCGCCTTGGCCGCAATGGCGGTGAAAATGGGCTCGACCATCCGGTAGGCCTCGGGCTGGCCCCCGGGCATGATGGCAGGTCCCCACAGAGCTCCCTCTTCGCCGCCCGATACCCCGGTGCCGATGTAGTTGATGCCGTCCTCGGCCAGTTCGCTGGCACGGCGCTCGGTGTCGCCGAAGAACGAGTTGCCCCCGTCGATGATGAGGTCTCCTGGCTCCAGGAGCGGCTTGACCTGGGCGATGACCTGGTCCACGGGGTCGCCGGCCTTGACCATGATCATGATCTTGCGAGGCTTTTCCAATGAGTCGGCCAGCTCCTGCAACGAGTAGCAGGGCACGATCTTCTTGCCCTTGGCAGGGCCCGCGGCGAACTCCTCGGTGCGCGCAGCGGTGCGGTTGTAAACGGCCACCGAGAAGCCGTTGCGCTCGATGTTCAGCACCAGGTTCTGGCCCATCACGGCCAGACCGATGAGGCCGAAGTGATAGTTGGACATTCTTCTCTCTCCTTTCCCTCGTTTCTATCTGCAGCTGTTCTCTAGTGGTGCGCCTCATGGAGTCGCGGCACGTTGCCCTACCGTCCAATGCTCAGCTGGACACACGGTGCTACATCAGCGCGCATAGAGTAATCAAGCATTTGAGGAGTGCAAGCCCAGCAATGCTCAGCGCACTCCACAGAACGAGAAATTTCATGCAACGCACAGCCCATCTGTAGGATCTGTATTTGCGTCTGACCAGTTGAAGTAAGGTATAGTGTGTCTTCTCATAGTTGGCTTTGATTTGCGACCGATTGAGCTTACGTATTCTTTCGCGATACTCGTGTGGGCTTGTGGGAAAGTCTTCGTCCTTGTCGTCGACAAACCACATGACGTAGTTGCATACTTTCATTTTGCAGAGCCCTGCATGGAGGCCCAGACACGATTTCGAGGGACGAACGGTCTGAAGTAATAGGAACACAGTCGCCGTGAACAGCACAAAAGCAACGCCCAGGGATATGCAGCTACCAATGCGCATAAGCACGCAACGCTCCTTCAGGAACACTTCTCCCATTGTGTAGGCGAGCACGGCGAAGACAAGGGCCTGGACCGCGATCAAAATGCTCGCCTTCGTGTCTAGCATACCGATACGGTTTTCGAGATAGGCTACGGCATCTTTCAAGAACTCTGTCACAGTCTTGTCTTCCCTGTTGGGGACCTCCTCACCGCCTCCTGTCTTCATTCTCTCAATCCTCCTTGATTTCGGCTACACTGCCGGGATGTGCGATGTGCCCATCCCTCGCCCGCTGCGCGCCGATTGTGCGTGTCTTGCTCGTTTGCTACGCTTGTACCCGCTGTTGTACGCTGTGAGGCGAACGCAGGCTCAGATCACAAAAAGCCAATTTCCTGTTGGTATTTTCCCATTGTCGCTGTCAGTAGACTTCTGAATTGAGATATGCGCCTGCGCAATTCATCAGCAGCGTTCAAGTCATCCTTTGTGTAGTTCATGGGTATTGCCAGAGCCCAAGGGGGTACGCCAGATTCTGTGATCAAGTGATTGACGACTCTGCGCATGATCCCTTTTGTGTGCACCCAATCATGGGAGAGTTTGCCCCACAAAGCAACGAAGTCCAATCCTAATCGCTTTCCCAACTCCTTCATCAGCTTGGAGATGCTTCTCTTCTCCCTTTGCATCGTTTCTTGCAGCAATTCCAGCCTCTCTTGAGAGAAACCTGAATCTGGGTGCTCGAAATCTGCAAGGTAGCACTTTACTAGCGATTCGAGCATCAATCTCAGCTGCATGTAGCATACGGGGATATTGCCAGCGACCATATCCACGTAGATTCCATAGCTGAATGGCATAAGGACGTGGTGCAGGAAAAGGGACATTGCATACCTGACATAGTCCTGAGGACCCTTCCTGACTGCAAACCCGACATAGTCTATGGCATCATTTACCAGCTCGATAACTTCATCACAAGTTGCCTTTGCATGTTCGCGAAGGAATTGCTCATTCTCCCCCATCGTGGCAGTGACGAAGTGAAAGTAGCTCTCCGATGGGGCGACTCTATCGGTTCCTACCATCCATCACGCTCCTTACGCCTCTTCCCCTTTCGAAGTGTGGCTAAGCACAATCCCCTGGCTCACGGCGACACTTTGCGGCGGACCGGCCAATGTGGCTTGAGCCCGTAGCGTGGACTGCGCGTTACACAGTGCGGTTATAGACGGCCACCGAGAACCCATTGTGCTCGATCTTCAACACCAAATCCTGGCCCATCACGGCAAGGCCCTTGCCTCCTTGATACGCCACGCCACTCTACGCCAACGACCCTGCTGCTTCTGGAGTGTCAGGCATGTGGGTGTGCCAAGCGAAACTGAGATACGCTGCTGTGCAAAGTGGCACTTCACAGTTTTCCATTCACGGCACGTTCGAACTCCCTGGATGGGACTCGATAGCTCCGCCACTCACCACCGCCACCAAAGAACTGCACTTCCTGGTATGCAATGTGGATTATCAGCCCGATCCAATTGATCTGAGAATGCTTGGACGCTACGGTCTGCAGACCATCCGTGAACTTCTGGATCTGAGCAGTTTTGTTTAGGTATGTGTCCGTGCCTTTTGCACACACATTCGTGTTTCTCAGCACATTGAGAACATAGGCCGTTCTGCAGTTCCTCAGTTTGAATGCGTCGTTCTCCAAGTGCTCACCAGACATCTTCCTCATACCGCTCTTCTCAGTGCCTATCTCAATGCCGACTTGAGGGTCCAAGTATCTGCGGCGCGCTTGCAGGCGCCAATCATCAATCGACCTGATCTCTGTTGGGTCAAGGATTGCAATGTCAATTCTGTAGGGGCCACTGTCGTTCGTGCCATATTCCATTTGCAGAGGCGGAACACTCAGTGCGTCATCCAGATAGGACTTGGTCGATCCCAACCTCCTTATCTGTCTGCCATACCTCTCATATATGCCTGTCTGAATCGGTGTGGAAAGCTCCGGGTGTGTAAGAAGCTTGGCAGCCAGCCTGACTTGGAGACTTTTCTCCGAGAAATGGAGGAGGGGGTTCTTCACTACCTCAAAGATGAGCTGCTTCACAGACTCTCTCACCATTCTGTCAAACATATGCAGAACCTCCTGCAATCTCTCCTGGCGTGCACACCCCGAACATCACCTGGCGACACCACAACACAGAACCGGCATATTCCCCCCTCTTGGTCGCTAGTCCCTACTCCCTCAGCCGATACAGCACCTCGCCCGCCCGGGGAACCACCAGAATGCCCTCCTCCTCGCTCCTGGCGGCCTTCCACTCCTCCACGTCGATGGTCGCCGGGTCCATGTAGCCCAGATTGATGCGCTCGCAGCGCTCCCTGGGGATGCCCGTTGCCAAGATCACTTCGATGCGCGGCGATTCCGCGCCCTTCTCATACGTTCCGGCCCCCTTGACCAGGGTGGAGTGGGCCATCACGCCTTTGGGCTCCTCCTTGAATCGGTCCATATGCGCGACAAAGTAGTCGCGCACGTGATAGCCGATTCTATCCAACACCCTGCCGTGAGTGTAGGACACCTCGTCGATGTGTGGCGCATAGATGATGACTCTGCCACCATCGGCCACCACGGGCTCCGTCTTGTACATCCCCTTGGACCCCGTCCAGAGGTCGTCGTAGAGCTCGGGCATCACCGAGAGCACGATGCTGCAGGGCTTGTCCAGGTAGGTGATGTTGACCTCAGCCGAGAGCTCGGCTGCCGCCGCCTGCGACTCTTCGGGGGTGCCGAAATAGAGACCGGCAAGGTCGTGGTGGCCTACCACCACCATGCTGAAGCACGATTTGGGCAGGTGGATGAGACTGGCGGCTCTATCGATCATCTGGCGAGTGGGCGTGCCTTGTATGCCGATGGTCTTGCGGTTGGTGATGAGGGCGGCCAACCAGTGGGTGGTGTCGATCATGGCCGCGCCGCTGATGCCCGGAAAAAAGTACTTGTTGCCGCCAGAGAATCCCATCACCTCGTGGGGGAAGACGGGCCCGCACACGATAAGGTGGTCATACTCGAAGACGCGCTCGTTGATCTCGACGGGAACGTCCTCATCCATCAGGCCGCCGCTCAACTGGCGAATCTCGGCGGCAGGCAAGGTGCCAATGCTAGTGAGGCCTTCCTGCCAGTTGTGGTTGTACACGTCTATGCCGGCGTACCTGCGCGCGCGTTCCTCTGCAGTGATGCCTAGGTGCCTGTTGACGTGCTCCTCGTCCATGGCCATGTGGGTGCCCAAGGCGATCATAAAGTCCAGCTTGGCGGTCGTGTCTGCCAGCAGCTCCGCGAAGAGTCGGAAACAGAGTGGGATGGGAGCGCTGCGCGTGCTGTCCGGGATGATGACCAGCACCTTCTTGCCAGCCGTCTCGATCTGGGCCAGGCTCTCCTCAAAGACACGGCGCACCTCTCCCTCGGTCAGAAACCTGTCCCCGTAGCCCTTGCCGATTACCATCTGGTCTACCCTTTCCAAGGGGGCGTTTCGGGCAGGACCTTCTCGAACTCTCCGATCAGCTCTGCCTCATAGTCGCCACCGTAGGTTCCTTTGAGAAAGCGATTGAACCCCTCTTTGTAGAAACGTTCCCAACTCTCCTCTTCGTGCCCGGGATTGACCGGGAAGAAGAAGGCGTCGTTGTCTCGGGCTGCCTTGAGATCGCCGGGCGCGTCACCGATCATCAGCTTGTGATCGTCGGCATACTTGCCTCGGGAGGCCAGTTTAATGTGTTGAGACTTTGTTCCGAGCTCCTGGCCGGCAATGACCTTGACATAACCGTCGATGTTGTGCTCCTTCCATTCGCGCACCAGGGCTTCCATGGGCGTCTGAGACACGACAATCGCGTCGGCGTGCCTGGTCATGAGCTCCAGGCTCTCCCGCACGTAAGGGAAGGGGGGAATGCCATGCACCATGTCGGCGATTGTGGCATTGACCGCCTCGCTCCAGGCTAGCGCCTTGATGAGCTCTGGATGGCCCGTTTGGTCTATGCGCCGCTTGAGCGACGTGTTGCTCAGGGCCACGCCCGAGGCGATGAACTCGCGAATCCTGGGTGTATCGGGGATGGAGACGTGTCGCCTTTGGACCTCCTCCCGGTCGCGCAACAGGTCGAACACCAGCATCAGCGCAGGCCACCGGTTGACTCCACGCCACTTGGAGTAGAGGTTGACAAACTCGGCTGCCTCGCGCGCGTACTTGGAGACTGCCTGCAAGCCCCAATGCTTGATGATGTTGGGTGCGAAGCACTCCTTGTGTTTGATCTCCATGGTGTCGAAGGCGCATCCGTCAGAGTCGATCCCGACAAAGAACTCGTGCTCCGGTTCCATCTCCACCAGAGCCCGGGCAGCTTCAGGGAACTCGCCCACTTTCTCTCTCCTTTCTTGCTTGATGTGAGGATTGTCCGGTTCGAACCGCCGCCCTTCCCGACTAAACCCCGCTGAACGCAGAAAAGCCACCATCCACCAGCACGGTCACGCCGTGGACGAAGCTGGCCCCCGACGACAAGAGCCACAGAACGGTGGACATGAGCTCGTCGGGATCGCCGAAGCGATCCATCGGAGTATGGTCGATGACCGTCCTACCCCGGGGCGTATAGTCGCCAGTCTCTTCGTCAAAGAGAAGGAAGCGGTTCTGGGTGGTCAAAAAGAACCCCGGGGCGATGGCATTGACCCGGATCTTGGTGGAGTAGTTCTGGGAGATATGGATGGCCAGCCACTCGGTAAAGTTCTTGACCGCAGCCTTGGCCGCCGAATAGGCGGGGATGTTGGTCAGCGGCCTGATGGCGTTCACCGAGGCGATGTTGAGGATTGCCCCCTCGCCCCGCTCGGCCATGTATCTGCCATAGACCTGACAGGGCAGCAGGGTGCCGATGAAGTTGAGATTGAACACCCACTGGAAAGCATCCTGAGGCAGATCGAAGAAGGCCAGGTCGGGCGAGGTGGTTGCCTCCCGCCTGTTGCCGCCAGCCCCGTTGATGAGGGCATCGACAACACCGAATCTGGCCAACACTTGCTCTGCGCTTCTCTCCAGGCTCTCCTTGGAGAGGACGTCGGCATGGACGGCCATGGCGACTCCTCCGTCGGCGACGATGTCGTCAGCGACTCTCTGAGCCGCTTGGGGAATGATGTCCAGCACCGCTATACGGGCGCCGGCCCTGGCCAGCCCCCTGGACATGGTGCCGCAGAGGATGCCCCCTCCACCAGTTATGACGATGACCTTGTCCCTCACGTCGAACAGACTGGGTACGTAGTCGGGATCCATTGGGCTGTCCTCCTGGACGCTAGAATGAGACTGGACCACTCTGAGGAGCGAACCGGCGAAGAATCTTATTATCCTCTTCCCCGGCTGGAGGATCTTTGACCCTTACTCCCCTCGCCGCGCGGAGGCTGTTGCGGAATTCGGACAACGTGCGTTTGCCGCCGCAACCGCGCTGCTGTGATATGGGCTTTATCCCAGTTATTTCCTTTTTGTAGGGGCAGGGTAGACGTCGGCACACAAGAGCGCCCAGCGACAACATCAAGTGAGCCTTGACAAAACACTGGATGCCCCCCGTCAGTCGCTGAATGGCCGGATGTGCCTGACGATCTGTGCTTCAAGGGCCTTGTAGTGAGCTTCCTGATGGGTTTCAAGCGTGTCCAGCAAGCGCTGCCTGAGTAGCCAGTCGCCGTTGTCGTCGGTGGCAGTGAGCACCGTGCCAAAAGTGACATGCAAGGCCTGGCGGGCATCAAACGCGTCCAGCACCTGGGGCAGGGCCTCATCGGCCAGTGACTGGGGAGAGGGCAACTTGCTCAACTGTGCCGAGACAAAGTAGGTGACCCTGTCTCGCTCATAGTTCGCGATGGCAAATCCAAGGATGTCGCGAAAGAGTGCAGGAGCGATGCGAGCTACGGCACGCAGCGCCTCCAGATAGCTGGTGCCCGCCGTCTTTACATGGACGAGATCGCCGGCGAGTCGCGCCATGATGGGATAGATGCTGAACTTGTCCGAGCCCGAGTGGAGGCTCAACTTGTACGGCCCCAAGGCTCTGGCGATGGCCACGTGCCAGCCAAACTCGGCCTCGAACGTCCCCAGGTCTCCGATATAGTCCACGCCCTTCTCAAAGCGTCCCACATACCGTGGCGCCAGGTTGATCCACTTCACGCCGAGCCGCTCCAGCTCGCGGGCCATGAAGAGATGCTCGCCAGGGCTCGTGGGGGTGTCCGTCTCGTCCACCGAGATCTCGACCTCGAACTGTCTCCCGTTCATGGCTTGTTCCAGGTGCCGGTAGATAGCTGACAGGTGGGCCAGGGCGCGACCGTACTTGCAGGCGGCTCGCAGAAGCTCCTCCTCGCCAAGGGTGAGACTGCGCCCTCCCCCAAGGTTCCAATCCTTGCCCAGATAGGCTGCGCGAGTGGCATCGGGGGTGGTCGCCAGGCGAGGCCAAGGGAGCGAGTCAAACTTGAGCGCGAGGGTGTCAAGGCTCTCGGTCTGGGCTGCATCGTCCACGTGATCACGAGGATCCAGCGTGTACCCAATGAATCCAGCGGCCACGCAGGCATCGATGTCAGCTTCAGTCTTTATGTGGTCAGCGTCAGCACCGTAGCCAGCCCACCAGCCTTCCTGCAAGACTCCCCAGGTGGCGGAATCCATCACCTGCTGGGGCGTGCGGCCGGCGCGTTCCATCTCCCGGATGGACTGCTGGGCAAGGACGGGGAAGATGCCCCGCGTCTGACGCAGGGCGCGGATGTGGCCCGGCGTGGCTATGCCCAGCCGGTCGCCCAGCCCGAACGACTTGCGCATTCCCACCGGGACAGGCGCCATGAAGGAAAGCCTGGCGCGAAGCGCGGAAGCATTGGCGTGGGTCGCGTCCCCCAACCCCAGGGCAAGGTGCTCTCCACCCACGGCAACCGATCGCCTGACGAGGTCAAATGTGCGTTCCGCACCAGAAGGCATCAGGATGCCAAGACGACGGGAGATGCCCTGTCTCCCCAGGAAGAAGAGGCTGCCTCCGTCGCTGACCACTGACCTGGGGTAGATGGTAAGGCCGGATAGCTCTCCCAGGACTCTTGTCACCTTGCCCTCTGCTTCTAGCAAAGCCAGTATGTCGGACACTTGCTCTCCTCTCGCGATGGCCAGTCCTCCATCTGGTGGCGTGGGTCGCTGCTCTCTCAGCTCAGCCGGGATTCTGGCCTGGTCGGCGATGGCAGAGATCCCCGATCAGTTGCGCATCACGGCGCGCCGATGTCCAGCCGCGCAAGCACGCGTTGCACCTCGTGCGATGGTTCACCATGCGCAGTGTATCGCCTGGACACGGCCATGTCAAGCGCTGCCTGGGGGTCGGGGGCGCACCGGCACGTGGACACCCGCCTGGTGGGGAGCAACTCAGGGCAAGAAAAGCGGTCGGCCCTTTTCAGGGCCGACCCGCGCACACTACAATACAATCAGCGGCCCGCCTGGTCGTGTCCGCCGACTCTGCCGAGTACCGCATGGGGAGGAGATCCACGGCGATAGCGCCCTGTTTCGCACGGCTTCTTGCACGGCCGAGCGATCACTGTGCGGGTGTTCCTGCAAAGAGAAAGGCCGGGGCCGAAGCCCCGGCCTGTGGCGCTCTCCTACTCGCTTACCTCAGCCTGACCCCTTTGCCGCTTCCCTCGGTGCGATATGCACCTCTAGGTCCCCGTCCAAAGCCTCGACCACGCGTCGCAAGAAGGACAGGCTCGGCTCGCTCTTGCCGCTCTCCAGGCGGGCGATGCTAGGCTGCTTGGTGCCCACCTTCTCGGCCAGTTCCTCTTGCGTCAGCCCACGCATGATGCGCAGCCGGGCTACCTGGTAGGCGGGCTCCAGTTCCTCGGCGGCAGCACGGAACTCTGGGTCGCGCATTTGCTCGGCTTCCCAGTCCTCGAAGCGGATGTTGGCTCTGGCGCTCATTGCTCTCTTCCTTTGTCTTTTCATGCGGCGAAGCCGCCAGAAACTCGGCCATGCGTCGCTCAGCAGTGGCAATCTCCCCTCTTGGCGTCCGTTGGGTCTTTTTGCGGAACCCGTGCAGAACGACGAAGCGGCGTCCCGTGTGGGCGAAGTAGAACAGTCGGATCACTCCTGCACGCAGTTCCCAAAGTCCCCGTCGGCCTGATATGGCCCGGGCGTGGGGCAGTTGCAGCAAGACCCCGAACTTGCGCAGCAGGCGCAGCGCGTTGCGAACCTTGGCCCGGTCCCGGGTTGGCAGCCCGTTGACGAACTCAACCACCGCGCTCCTGCCCCGTGCATCAATGTAGAACTCGATTGTCCATTCGGGCGACTGTGTGACCATCATCGTACTCTATTATAG
>SDBU01001318.1_pt1 | contig 35923 bp, 18 predicted proteins | sample 2277071 | NCBI WGS metagenome assembly SDBU01 (sample SAMN10397929, study PRJNA504765) | marine sediment metagenome | isolation source: marine sediment core GS08_GC12, 126 cmbsf | place: Arctic Ocean: Gakkel Ridge, Loki's castle | collected 2008 | reverse complement strand
CACCCGGGAATCACGATGCGCCCTATTCGCGGCATGCCCCTACCCTACCCCGCGCAAGCACGCGCCGCAAGCAAAAACCGGTGACTGTCCCGGGTTATCCCACACGCGCCGCAAGCAACAACCGGTGACTGTCCCGGGTTAAATCCGCCCGTCTTTCGACGGGCGATTGGAAGGTCACAGTCAATGGGGTGACGGCTCACGCGCGTCGGCCCTTCGATCCGCCATAGGCGGGCTCAGGACCTACGACGACGACGCAGCATCGCCAATCCGCCGAGGGCCAGGATGGCCAGCGAGGCCGGTTCGGGAACAACTTCGAACGTGGCGAGGACAGCTCTGTGGTCGGAGGGATAGCCGACAAACGCCATGTCAGTGTTCGGATTGGTGATATCGAGACCAATGTTCAGGGATTCGGTGGCGGTGACGTTATCGCCGGTATAGTAGACGATGTCGATGCGGTCATGGACCTCGTTGCTGTTGAGGTTCGGCGGAGGATAGCCGGGGGTCCAGGTGTAGCCGCGGTCGTTGACTTCGTCCGGCCGAACGGCACGAAACGCGTCGGCAAATCCGACATCGGTGATCCGCTTCGATGCAGGATACTCGACCTTCAGGTCGTACGTGCGGGCGGTGGCGTCGGCCGCGGCCTGGGTCCAGTCCAGGTGCGACGGCTCGTTGAAGTCCCCGGTAAAGAATACCGGCGCGCCGGTGGTCATTGCGCCACTGCTCGCGATGGCATTGAGCAGATTTGTGACCTGGCCCCCGCGAGCGCTGTTGGCCGCGGCGATGACAGCCGCTTCGTTCTTGGCCAGCGTACCGTCCCTCAGGTCGTACGGCTGGTAGGGATAGGGCGCTAGATGCACGTTGAAAAGCCACGCCGTGGTTTGGGAGTTCAACTGGAACTCCGCGCCCCAACTGTTGCCGCCGACGATCGGATAACGGCTGATGATCTGCGTGTCACCGCCGGTTTGGCTGTGTAAGTGCCAATCCAGGCCAGTGGCAGTTTCCAAGGCACTGACGACATTGGCGGGGTTGCTCAGTTCCTGGAAGCCGACAATGTCGGCCCCGCTGGCGATGACAATATCAATGATCTTGGACGAACCATCGGCGGACCAGACGTTCCATGAGAGAACCTTGACCTCGTCGACTGCCGAGGCATTGCTGACAGCCAGGCACAACAAGACCGTCAACATGAAGCATGTACAAATCCTGCGCTTCATCGCTCTTCCTTTCTTTGTGCCACGGGGCTGGATCCGTAGATTAAGCTCGCGTCGTTGCAGGGAGGGAACGCTGAAGTCGGCGCGCCGCAAGACGCGCCAGACCTCTGAACATATGCTTCGAGCTCTTGAGTGATCAGCGCTTCCGCCTGCGGCGAGCGATCATCAAGCTACCCATGCCCAGCAGTGCCAGCGAAGCCGGTTCGGGGACCTGGTCGAACGAAAGGTTGTCCATGGCCACGTAAGTCTTGTCCCCGCCGGTTTGGCCGACAGACAGGGTCAACACCTCGCCGCCGGCACCGGTCACATTAGGCGTTATGGTCGACCGGCCGCCGTTCAACGTCTCGTAGTCATCCCAGGTACCGGACGCAAGGGCGCCGCTGGCGCTGCCGACGATGCTCCAATCCACGGCAGTGGCACCACCTCCGGCCCACTCATCCAGATCAAAAGACACGATTGTAACATCGTAGCCGGCATCCGGGGTGAAAGCGATCGTATGTGGGTTGGCGGCGCTCGAATTGTCTATTTGGTAGACGTCCCCGCGGCCGTCCCAGTTTGAGTACTGGTCCCAGTTGCCGGTCCAAGCGAGCGCGACGTTGGGAGTGCCCGGCGCGTTCGATCCGTGGTCGGAGGGAACGGCCGCGTTATTGGCACCCAGGCCTATCAAGATCGTCGACGCGGCGGCTTGCTGCGCGGTGCAGACCAACAGCAACGCCATCGCCACGGCGGCGAGGGCCAATACGATTCTTGTTCGTTTACTGTTCATCACGTGCTACCGCCTTCTTTAAAGGGGCTCTCGAACGATGGACGCGTGTTTGTCCTGATTCGCTCCATTTCACCAGACGAGGCATTCGACCTTCGGATGACCTCGCCACCTGCGGCGACGACCTCTCGCCGACTCCGCTTGACTTGATGCTGTGTATTCTACCCCCCCCCCCCATTTTGTCAAGGCCAAGATTGCACAAACTAAGGGATTCTTTCACGGCGATTCTTCGGGGTGAGGAAGATCGAGTCGGCATTGCGGTGGCGTTTGTAATGGCCCGTAGATAAGCTTGTGACGTAAGCCCAAGGGCTTTAACAACCTAGCCCAGCCCAGAGCGAAGCGCCGCCCTGGGTTGAAAACGCATAGGAATCTGGGGACGCCTTCAATCCTGTTCGGCACTCGAATAACCCGGGACAGTCACCTGTTTCTAGTCTCCTGTCGTTGCCTTCTTCTTTCGCGGTCGGGCGCACGGCATGTCCCTACTCTACCCCGCGCCCCTACGCGCCGCAAGCAGAAACCGGTGACTGTCCCGGGTTATGGCAAGCAGAAACCGGTGACTGTCCCGGGTTATGACTGCACCTCGTATCTGCAGAAGGCGAAGTCGGCGGGGGTGTCGATGGTGAAGGGAACGGCCCCGTCGGCGGCGACGGTGACCGTCCGCGTGGCCCCGTCGCGGAGGTCGGTCAGTTCGAGGGTTTGCCCGGCCAGGAACCGCACGTTGACGGTCCCGGTCGGTTCGGGCGCGTTCAACTCGCGGTAGATCATCAGGTAGCCCACCGGGTCGGCCGGGCGGTACGCCTGGAAACCGGTGAAGCCGGCGTTGTCGGGCTTGGCGCCGATCGGGAAGAGGAACCTTGCGAACAGGCCCTCGCGATGGGCCTTGTACAGCGCCAGCACGTCGCGAATCTCCCGGCGGGCCTCACCCGTGTAGTGCCGCGTGGTCTGGAAGAACACCGGCAGCCCCATCAGCGTCACGGCCACCGAATACGGGTGGTTGTGCAGGTACGCGTCGCTGGCCTCGCGGTCGACCCGGTCGATGTTCTGCACGGGCAACTGGAACTTGTTGAGGTTGGTGTAGCGGGCCAACTGCCACGCGTCGCGGAGGATCAGGTGCGGGACGGCGATGACGCTGGCGGGGTGGTTCGGCTTGCGGTTCTCCAGCCACAGACAGCCGTACTCCTTGGCCCAGTAGTAGCCGTAGCGGGGCGGGTTCTCCGTGACGTCCCACACCGCGTGGGCTTTGTGGCCGGTGTATAGGAGGAACGCCCGCACCTTGGCCATGGTCTCTTCGAGTTTTTCATACGTCCCCAAATTTGCAAAATCCAGCTTCCAGGCCACGAACCCGGCCCGGTCGAAGTTCCACTTCATCTCGGCCAGCGAGATCGACTGGGCCGGCGCCCAGATCGCCATCTTGACCCCCTTTTCCGCCGCCCGGGCCACCACGTTGGCCCACCCGCGGGGGTACACCTGGGGGTGCGGCTTCCAACCGAGCTTTTCGCTCGGCCGGGGGCCGGTGGCGTCCGGGTCGACTTGCCAGCCGTCGTCGATCTGCAGCAGTTCGATGCCCAGCTCGGCCACCGAGTCGATTTCGGCCAGCACGTTCGCCTCCATGGCCTGGTCGCGCGACTGCCGCCCCGTATCGCCGCTACCCCACGTGTTGGCCTTGACGTACATATCCGTCGCCGGGTCCACCGGGTAGCGGAGGCGGTCGAAGACCTTGATCGCCAACTCGCGCTCATCGTCCCCGCCGGTCCACAGCACGCACCACGTGGCCCACCCGCCGCGGAAGCGGTCGCCCAGCAGGTCGGCGGCGGTCAGGCCCCAGCCGGTGGTCGTCAGGCCGGCCGGGCTCACGGTGAAGCCGCCGGTATCGTAGCCCGCCTGGTTGACGCACTTGTGCGACTCTTTCACCACGGCCAAGCCGCCGCGGGTGTCTTCCAGGCACAGGATGCTCGCCCAGTCGACCTCCGCCTTCTCGGTGATCTCCTCGGCCAGCAGGTCGGTCTCCGGCCGATTGCGCTGCTGCGTCTCGTTGTAGTAGCCGATCGCCCGCCGGGTAAGCCCGTCCGTCACGGCCGGGATCAGGTCGCACCGCGAGGGCGCTTCCGCGGCCGGGGAAACGTCGCCGCCCAGGGCCTTGGCCCGCAGTTGGGTGCGCAAGCCCGGCGCGTCGGGGTAGGCCCATACCAGGTACTGCACGGTTAGTTTCGCCCGCGGGTACTCGATCTCGGCGATCACCTCCAGGTGCGGGGAGGTGAAACCCTCGTCGTCGCTCTCGGCGGCGGAGAGGGCGGTCAACTCGGCGGCGCTGTCGTCGTCGATTCGCCCGGTGAGGCTCCAGTCGCACCGGTGCGTCGGCTCGCCGGTGACCCACTGTCGGCCGGCTCTCACGTCCAGCAGGCTCACCGTGGCCAGCCCGGCCCCGGTCCATCGCCACTGGCGACTCACCCGGCCGGTGGTGACGGTGAGGCGACCGGCCTCGAAACTCACTCGGGCGGCCCCCAAGGTGGCGAGGACCCCGTCGGGAACGTCACGCGCGTGCGCCTTGGGCATACGGATTCTCCTTTGCATGGATAGCTCGGGCCAACCTGCCCGATCCCGCCGGGCCGGTCAAGAGGCAACGTCGCGGTCTCCCGTACCACGCCGCTTGCGTCGGTGAGGCGGGGCGGTTCAAATGCGGCCTGCGTATCGCCCGGGGACGATCGGAGAGACGACGCCATGGACAAGGCGGTGATACTGGCCCGGGGGCTCGGCAAACGCATGCGTAAGGCCGACCCGGCCGCAGAGTTGACCAACGCCGAAGCCGTCGCGGCCGCCGCGGGGGTGAAGGCCATGATCCCCATCGGCCGGCCCTTCATGGATTACTCGCTGGCGGCCCTGGCCGAGGCGGGCTACCGCCGCGTGTGTCTGGTGATCGGGCCGGAACACGCCGCCGTTCGCGACTACTACGAGTCGCTGGCCACCACGCGAATCGAGATCACCTTTGCCATCCAGGCCGAACCGCTCGGCACGGCCGACGCGGTCGCCGCCGCGGAAACCTTCGCCGACGGCGGGCCCATCGCGGTGCTCAACTCCGACAACTACTACCCCGTCGCGGCACTGCGGGCGCTCCGCGAGGGCCTCACCGGCAGCGGCCTGGCGGCCTTCAGCCGCGAGGGGTTGCTGGGCGGCAACATCCCCCCCCGGCGCATCGCCGCCTTCGCCGTCATCGAGGTCGACGAGGCCGGGCGGCTGGTGGGCATCATCGAGAAACCGTCGGCCGATACCCTCGCCGGCGGCGGGCCGATGTACGTGTCGATGAACTGCTGGCGGCTCACCCCGACGATCTTCACCGCCTGCCGGGCCATCGAGCCCTCTCCTCGCGGCGAATTGGAGATACCCACCGCGGTGCAGTACGCCATCGACACGCTGGATGAGCCATTCGACGTGCTGCCCTTCGACGCGCCGGTGCTGGACCTTTCCAGCCGGTCGGACATCGAAACCGTCAAGCAGCACCTCGCGGCCGTGAAGGTGAACCTGTGAGAGTCGGAACGGTTCAGGCACTGACCGACACCGCCGCCGTGGCCGATCGGCTCGCCGCGGGGGGTCTTTCCCCCCCGGCCGCCGCCGCCAAGGCCGAGCGGTTCGCCCTCGCCGCCGGCGCCCTGCTGGCCGACGGGGTGGCGGGCGACGCCGAGGCAACGGCGATCTACGTGCCCGGCCGCATCGAGGTGCTCGGCAAGCACACCGACTACTGTGGCGGCGAGAGCCTCATCGCCGCCGCCGAGAGGGGCCTGTGCTTCGTGGCCGTGCCGAGGCCCGGCCGCATCGTCCGCGCGTTGGCGGTGGACCTGGCCGACCGGTGCGAGTTCCCCCTGGAGACCGAACTGAAAGCGACGGTGGGCCACTGGGCCAACTACCCGATGACCGTCGCGCGACGCGTGGCGAGCAACTTCCCCGGCCCGCTGAGCGGTGCGGCCATCGCGTACACCGGCGACCTGCCCCCCGCGGCGGGGATGAGCTCCTCCAGCGCCGTGCTGGTGGGCACGTTCATGGCTCTCTCGGCCGTCAACGCCCTGCCCGAGCGCCGGGAGTATCGCCGCGAGATCGACGGGGGCGAAACACTCGCCGGGTACCTCGGCACCGTCGAGAACGGCCGGAGCTTCGGCTCGCTTGCCGGCGAGACCGGCGTGGGCACCTTCGGCGGCAGCGAGGACCACACGGCCATTCTCAACGCCCGGGCCGGTGCCCTCAGCCGGTACGCTTACGACCCGATCCGCCTGCGTGAGACGATCCCGCTGCCGGCGGGGTACACCTTCGCCATCGCCGTCAGCGGCGTCGTGGCCGCCAAGACCGGCCCGGCCCTGGCGCGGTACAATCGCCTCTCCGGTCGCGCGGCCGCGGCGGTGGAGCGGTGGAACGCCGCCACCGGGCGGAATGATCGGAACCTCGCCGCCGTGCTGGCCGGCGGGGCCGACGCCGCCGAGCGGCTGCGGGCCCTGCTGGCCGGAGGCGGGGACGACGCGTTCGGCACGGACGAGCTGCTCGACCGCGTCGAGCACTTCGCCGCCGAGAACGGCCGGATTATCCCGGCCGCGTGCGAAGCGCTTCTCCGCGGCGACGTGGCCGCCTTCGGCCAACAGGTGGACCGCTCGCAGCAACTGGCCGAAACGCTGCTGGGCAACCAGGTGCCCCAGACCATCTTCCTCGCCCGCAGCGCCCGGGCCCTTGGCGCCCCCGCGGCGTCGGCCTTCGGGGCCGGCTTCGGCGGCGCCGTTTGGGCCCTCGTGCCGGCTGTGGAGGCGACGGATTTCCTGCGCCGCTGGCAGCGGCACTACGCCGAGGCGTTCGGCCGGGAAGCCGAGCGGGCCGATTTCTTCGCCACCCCCCCCGGTCCGGCGGCCATGGAGACCTGAAGGCGACGCCGGACGCGTCGGATTGGCCCGACCTTTGTCTTGCGGGCGGCCCTCCCATCGGGCATAATGCCCCCGCAGTGGCCATCTGTTCGCCCGTACGGACCTCGCCGGCGGGCCGGACGGCCAAAGGGGCTTGGGATGCAGGGGCAGACACCAAGCCCTTTAACTACGGATGTCCCCTGAAAGGCAGATGAGATGAAAAGGCTACGCTATGTGCTGTGTGCGCTGACGGCGTTCCTGCTGACAGCCGGGCCGGCTTTCGCCCAGAACGAGGCCGACAAACCGGCAAAGCCCAAGAGGCCGGCCAAGAAGAGGTCCCTGCTCCGGGGGGAGTACGCCATCATGGCCAGCGTGCTCGAGCTCACCGACGCGCAGAAGGCCGAACTGGAGAAGCTGCTGGCGGAATCGTCGGCCAAGCAGGCGGAGCAGGCCAAGGAAAACAAGGCCGAGCTGGCCGCGGCCCAGGAGAAGCTCAAGGCCGCCCGGAAAGCCAAGGATCGGGACGCCGCCAAGGCCGCCACAACCAAGGTGCGGGAACTGCGGGCCGCCGGCGTGGCGATCAAGGCCGAGTACCAGGCGAAGATCCGGGCGCTGATGACACCCGAGCAGCAAGACAAGTGGGCCCAGTTCGGCTTGTACCGCTCTGTGGCCCGCAGGCTCAGCAAGGCCAAGCTGACCGACGCGCAGAAGGACCAGGTCCGCAAGATGGCCGGCGACACCGCCAAGGCACTGGGCAAGGACCTCACCGACCCCGGCAAGGAGGCCAAAAAGGCCGTCACCGCGGCGACCAAGAAGCTCCAGGCCGAGATCACCGAGAAGGTCCTGACGCCCGAGCAGCGCGAAGCGATGACCAAGCCGCGTACCCCAAAGAAGCCCAAGCCGGAGAAGGCACCGCCTGCGAAGGAGAGCTGAGGGGCGGACGAGCCGCTTCGGTTGTCCGAGGCCCGATCGAAAGTTTAGCGGGCCGGCTTGCCGGCCGTGTTCGTGCCCACCGACGTGCCCAATACGCGTCATTTGTTGCTGGGCATCGGCCCGTCCAGCAGGGCGACGTCGTCGGGGAGAATGTGCAGGGCAACCTGATCGCCGGGGGCGCAGGGGGCCGCGCCGTCGGTGAGGGCGGTCACCTTGCAGTCGCTCCCGTCGGCCAGCCGACAGCGGACCTGGCGGATCTCACCCAGGAAGGTTACCGATTCCACCGTCGCCGGCAGGCCCGAGGCGCCGCCGGCCGCGGGCGCGATACGGATGCGCTCGGGGCGAACGCAGCAGGTGACCCGGTCGCCGACGGTCGGGGGCCCGATCACACATGCCAGCAGCGGCCCGGCCGCGGTGTCGACGCGGGCCGGGTCCCCGGCGACGGCCACCGTGCCGTCGATGAAGTTCACCTCGCCCAGGAAATCGGCCACGAAGTGACTGCCCGGCCGATCGTACAGCTCCTGGGGGGGGCCGAGCTGGACGATCTTTCCGTCGGTCATCACGGCGATCCGGTCGGCCATCGACAGGGCCTCCTTCTGGTCGTGCGTGACGTACACCGTGGTGGTGCCGGTGGACTTGACCAACTCGCGGAGTTCGGCCCGCATGTGCAGGCGGAGGCGGGCGTCGAGGTTGCTCAGCGGCTCATCGAGCAGCAGGCACCTCGGGCGAGCGGCCAGGGCGCGGGCCACCGCCACACGCTGCTGCTGGCCGCCGGAAAGCTGGTTGGGCTTGCGCCGCGTGAACGCTTCCATCTCCACGCGCTGCAGGCTCTCGCCAGCCAGCCGCCGCTGCTCGGCCGCGGGCAGGCCGCGCATCTTGGGGCCGAAGCGGACGTTCTGCTCGACCGTCATGTGCGGCCAGAGGGCATAGTTCTGGAAGACCATGGCGGTCTGCCGTTTCTCGACCGACAAGCCGGTCACGTCGCGCCCGTCGAAGCGTACGCGGCCGGCGGTGGGGACGATCAACCCGGCGATGATCCGCAGCAGCGTGGTCTTGCCGCAGCCGCTGGGGCCCAGCAGGAAGAACAGCTCCCCCGGTTCGATGCGTGCGTCCACACCCGCCACGGCGGCCACCTCGGCGGCGCCGCTGCCGTAGCACTTGGTGATCCCATCCAGTTCGATACCGATCATAGTGGTTGTCCCAATGCGGTCATGCCCGGAAGATCGCCCCCAGCCGTTTGCCCAGCAGCGCCGCGGCCAGCGCGAGCGTTCCGCCCAGCAGGGCCATGCCGAACAGCCCCAGCGCGGCGGCCTGATACACCGTCTCGGGGGCTCCGGCGCTGGTGGCGAGAATGTAGATCTGCTTGGTAATCGGGTAGTGGGCCTGTTTCTGCGCGAGAATGAGCGAGTCGCTGACCTCCAGCATGGCGAAGGCGAAGGTCAGCACGGCCCCGGCGATGATGTTGGCGGCGATCAGCGGCAAGGTGATTCGCATGGCCGTGGCGACCCGCCCGGCGCCGAGGTTGCGGGCCGCCTCCTCCAGCGACTCGGGCACCTGCTGCAGACCGGCCGAGACGCTGCGCACCACGAACGGCACCCGCCGGACGGCGTAGGCGATCACGAGGATCACGAAGGGGTTCTCCCGCGGCCCGATCGCCGCCAGCGGCCCGCTGGCGGTCACCGCCACGTACCCGGCCGCCAGGATCAGCCCCGGCACCGCCAGCGGCAGCATGGCCAGCCCGTCCAGCACGTTGCGCCCGCGCACCTTCGCCCGAACCACCAGGAAGGCGATGGCCACGCCGAAGAGGATGTCTATCCCGGTCGACAGCCCGGCGTATTTGAGGCTGTTGAGGATGCTGCGGTACGTCGCCGGGTGGGTCACCACGAAGGTGAGATGCTCGAAGGTGTACTCGCTCGGCAGCACGGTATTCACCCACCGCCGCGACACGGCCATCAGCACCACGCCCACGTGCGGCGCCAGGGCCAACGCGAGCACCCCGCCGAACAGCAGCCACGCCCCCAGCGTGCCGACCGGGCCCAGCCGACGCGTCTCGGCCGCGGTGGTGGCCTTGCCCGCCGTCGCGGCCGCGGCGCGCCCGAAGACGAACTTGCCGAGGATGTAAAGCGTCACCGAGCTGCTCAGCAGGATGAACACCAACCCGTACGTGCGGCCGCCCTCGGCGCGGGCGAGTTCCTTGAAGATCGTGACGGGGGTCAGATGCTGATAGCCCAGGATCAGCGGCGTGCCGACGTCGGTGAACGACCAGATGAACACGATCGTCCCGCCGGCGAACAGCCCCGGGCGCATCAGCGGCAGCGTTACCTTGAAGAACGTCCGCACCGGCCCGGCCCCCAGGTTGCGGGCCGCCTGGGCGTAGGAGGGGTCCACGTTGGCCGAGGCGGCCGAGGCGTTGAGGTAGAGAATCGGAAACAGGTGCAGCACCTGCAGCAGCACCACGCCGGCCAGCCCGGCGCCCAGCCAATCCGGCGGCAGGGACTGGGCGAAGTCCAGCACGCCGATGCGATCCAGCAGCAGGTTCAGCGAGCCGAACCGGCTGAGCAGCCGCCGCATCGATAGCGCCCCCACGAACGGCGGCAGGATCATCGGGGCCAGAATCACCAGAGCGAGGACCCCCTGCCCGCGAAACCGGCAGCGTGTCTGCAGCAGGGCCATCGGCACCGCGATCACCATCGCCACGGCCGTGGTGATGCACGCCAGCAGCAGCGAGTTGAACAACTGCCCCAGCAGCACCTCGTTTCCCAGCACCCGTCCAAACCAGTACAGGCTGAAGCTGCCGTCGCGGCTGAAGCCGCTGGCGATGGCGATCAGCACCGGGACGACCAAGGTGGCAACCAGCACCCCGCACAGCACGACCGCGGCGGCCGTGGACAGCGCGCCGGTGGGCAGGCGCGGGCGTCCGGGGGTCGGCAAGTTGTCCGGGGCCGGATCAGTCATACTCGCTCTCGACGATTCGCCGGTACTTGTCACGGAAGAACCGCCGCCAGTCGGTGGTGATCTCCTCGCGTTGGGTTTCGTCCTTCAGGGCCTTCCGCGTTCGGCCTATCGCCTCCAGCGTCGCTACGTTGTCGGGCAGGCGGTTGAACTCGGCCAGCCGTCGGGCGTCGAAACCGGTCTCGATGAGCTTGGCCCTGGCCGCCCGGAGCCCGTCGAGGTTATCGACCGCGGCCGCCGCCACGAGCGCCCGCAACATGTGGTAGTCCACCTTCTTGCGGAAGCCGGTCATCGCCATCGTTCTCCCGGGGCGGTAGGGGTCCACGATCGCCCGGCCGGCGGCGCGGCGGTAGGTCGGGTCGCTGTAGAAGTCCTTGCGAATGGGCTGCCGGCCGAGGGCGCGGCGGACCGGCCCGTCCGGGGTGCCCACACGCAGGGCCCATAGCGCCTGGCCCCGGAGGCTCATCACGAAGTCCACGAACCGCTGGGCCAGCTCCGGGTGCGGAGGGTTCTTGCAGATCGCGATCGGGTCGGGCCCGAAGGTGGTCTCCCCCGGCGGGCTGACGTAGACCAGTTCCCCCGGCGCCTCGGCCACGCGAATGCCGCCGTAGAAGTCGATGCACGTGGCCACCAGGGCCTCGCCGATAACCGGCGCGTTGGCGGCCTCCCCGGCGCTGGCGGCGAAGCGCCTGGCGTTGCCCAGGATCCGCAGCAGGCGAGCCCACCCGTCCGGCCAGTCATTGCTGGAACAGGCGACCATCTGGTAGGCCGCGGCCGCCGAACCGGACTGCGTGGGGTCGGCCAGGGCGAGCAGGTCGGCGAAGCGCGGCTCTCCCAGGTCGGCCCAGCACCGCGGCGGCTCGATGCGGCAGCGTTTCAGCAAGGCGTCGTTGTACAGGAACCCGAACGCGCTGACGGCCGCCCCGACCCAACGGAGGTCCTTGTCGACCATCGGCAGCCCGCCCAGCTCGGCCGGGATGTTCGCCAGCACGTCCGGGGCCAGCACCATCGGCTGGAGGGCCCCCTGCTTGGCCAGCGGGATGAAGTTGAACTGCCCGCCCCCCCACAGGATGTCGATGCCGGAGTTGTCCCTCCGCTTGTAGATGTTGGAGAGGTACTGGCGGATCGTGCTGCCGCCCCCGCCGACGTTCCGCCAGTCGAACTGCACCCGCCGGCCGTGGGCGAGGGCGCTGTGCAGGGAGAAGGCCCACTCGAACTCGTTGCGGATGTTCTCGTTGTGCGGGCCGATGATCACCAGCGTGTCGACCGGCAGCTCGGCCAGGCCCTTGCCGTACTTGGCGCGGACCTCCCGATCCACCTGCCGCGTCCGCGCATCGTCAGGCAGCGAGTCGGTCGACCCGCACCCGCCGGCCGCCACGGCCAGCACGGCCGCCGCGGTCAATCGAAATGTCGCTCGCCTGATGCTCCACATGGCGCCACTCGCGCGAATCCTACCGGATTCCGGACGGGGGTGGAAGCGCGAGGCCGTTGCGGGTATGCTCGGCGTTCCGTCAGGCGAGTCGGACCCATGGAGCAGTGCAATGGCGAAAAAACAGAAAAACGCGATCGAGCCCACACGGGCCGAAGACTACCCCGAGTGGTACCAGCAGGTGGTCCGGGCGGCCGACCTGGCCGAGTCGTCCCCGGTTCGCGGGTGCATGGTCATCAAGCCGTGGGGCTACGGCATCTGGGAGAACATGCAGCGGGCCCTGGATGTGAAGTTCAAGGCCACCGGGCACAAGAACGCCTACTTCCCGCTGTTCATCCCGCTGAGCTTCCTGGAGAAAGAGGCCGAGCACGTCGAGGGCTTCGCCAAGGAATGCGCGGTGGTCACGCACCATCGCCTGGAGGTCGGCCCCGACGGGAAGCTCGTCCCGGCCGGGCGGCTGGAGGAGCCCCTGGTGGTGCGCCCCACCTCCGAGACGATCATCGGGGCGATGTTCGCCAAGTGGGTGCAGTCCTACCGCGACCTGCCGCTGCTGATCAACCAGTGGGCCAACGTGGTCCGCTGGGAGATGCGCACGCGCCTGTTCCTGCGGACCACCGAGTTCCTGTGGCAGGAGGGGCACACCGTCCACGCCACCGAGGCCGAGGCACACGAGGAGACCGCCCTCATCCTCGACCTGTACGCCGACTTCGCCGAGCAGTACATGGCCATGCCGGTGATCAAGGGCGAGAAGACCGCCGGCGAGCGCTTCCCCGGGGCCGTGGCGACCTACTCGATCGAGGGGATGATGCAGGACCGCAAGGCGCTGCAGTCCGGGACGTCGCACTTCCTGGGCCAGAATTTCTCGCGTGCCTCGGACATCAAGTTCCTCGACGACGCCGGGCAGCAGGTGTTCGCCTGGACGACGTCATGGGGGGTCTCCACGCGACTGATAGGCGGGCTGGTGATGACCCACGGGGACGACGACGGGATCATCCTCCCCCCGCGGCTGGCCCCCACGCAGGTGGTCATCCTGCCGGTGATTCACAAGGACGAGGACAAGGCCACCGTGCTGGATTACTGCCACCGCCTGGCCGACGAGCTGCGCCAAGTGCAATACGACGGCCGGGGCGTGCAGGTGGACGTGGACACCCGCGAGGGCCGCGGCGGCGAGAAGACCTGGTCGTGGATCAAGAAAGGCGTGCCGATTCGCGCCGAAATCGGCCCGCGGGACATCGCCCAGGACTCGGTCTTCGTCGGCCGACGGGACAAGGGCCCCAAGGAGCGCGCCGGCATCGGCCGCGGCGAGTTCGTCGCCACCATCGCCGAGCAGTTGGCCGAGATCCAGCAGGGGCTGCTCGACCGGGCCCTGGCGTTCCGCGAGAACCACACCGAGACCATCGACTCGAAGGACGCCTTCTACGAATACTTCACCCCGGCCAACGTGGAAAAACCGGAGATCCACGGCGGCTTCGCCTTCAGCCACTACAACGGCGATGCCGAACTCGAGGAGACGCTCAAGCGCGACTTGAACGTCACCGTCCGCTGCATTCCCAGCGATGGCGACACGGAGCCGGGCGAGTGCATCTTCACCGGCCAGCCCAGCCGCCAACGGGTGCTCTTCGCCAAATCGTATTGACCGCGGCTCGAACGGCGGCGGGGGCGTGGTTCAGAACCACCGCTCCACGCAGACGGCGGAGTTGGTGAAGAACGCCAGGGCGTTGCGGCCTTGGGCGTGGAGGTCGCCGAAGAACGATTCCCTCGCCCCGCCGAAGTGGAAGAACGCCATGGGGGCGGCCACGCCGATGTTGACCCCCAGGTTGCCGCACGGCGCTTCGGTGGTGAACTTCCTGGCCGCGGCGCCGTCGGAGGTGAAGATCGACGCGGCGTTGCCGTACCGGTTGGCGCGGATGATCTCCAGCGCCTCATCGAGGCTGCCGGCCCGCAGGAGGCACACCACCGGGCCGAAGATCTCCTCGTGCACCACCGCCATGTCGCGATGGCAGCCATCCAGGAGGGTCGGGCCGACCCAGTGCCCGTCATCGTAGCCGGCCACCGTGGCCCCCCGGCCGTCGAGAATCGCCTCGGCGCCCTCATCGATGCCTCGTTGAACCCACGTCTCGATTCGCACCTTGGCGTCGGCGTCGATGACCGGCCCCATCTGGACCCCTTCGTCCAGGCCGAAGCCGAGCTTGCGGGCCCGGGCGATTTCCACCATGCCGTCGCGGACGGTTTCGTACGCCGAGCCGACCGCGATCACCGCCGCTAAGGCCAGGCAGCGCTGGCCGGTGCAGTCCATCGCCGAGGCCACCAGGTTCGGCAGCACCTGCTCGAACGTCGCGTCGGGCATCACCACGCCGAAGTTCTTCGCCCCCGCCTGCACCTGCACGCGTTTGAAGGCGGCCGACGCCTTGCGGTAAACCTGCTTGCCCACCGGCGTGGAGCCGACGAAGCTGACGGCCTTGACGGTGGGGTTCTCCAGCAGCTCCTCCGCCGCGGCCCGCGCGCCGAGCACGAGGTTCGCCACCCCCGCCGGCAGGCCGGCCCGGTGGATCAGCTTGAAGGTCTCCACCATCGTCATGGGGACCTTCTCGCTGGCCTTGACGACCATGCAGTTGCCGCAGGCCAACGCGTACGGCAGAAACCAGAAGGGGATCATCACCGGAAAGTTGAACGGGCAGATCGCCGCGGTGACCCCCAGCGGGCGGGGGAGGGTGTACTCGCTGATGCCCTCGGCGGCCTGGGCGAGGTGCCGGCCCATCCCCAGCGTCGCCACGCCGGTGGATACCTCGACGTTCTCGATGGCCCGGTCGAACTCCAGTTGGCTCTCGCGATACGTCTTGCCGTGCTCGATGGTCAGGACCTCGGCCATCCGGTCGCGCTCGGCCACCATCAGGTTTCGCAGCTTCATGAGCCCCCGGGCGCGGTCGTGCGGGGGCGTGGCTCCCCACGCGGCCGCGGCTCGGCCGGCGGCGGCCACCGCCTGGCGCGTCTCCTCGGCCGTGGTGTCGCCGAACGTCGCCACGGGCCGACCGGTCGCCGGGTTGAAGTCCGTCAGGGATTCGGCCGACCGGGACTCGACCCACTCGCCGCCGATGTAGTTGGCCAGCTTCACTGGGGAGGGTTTCGATGCGCTCACAGGTCGTTCTCCATGGCATACGCCCCGGCGCCGCCGAACCGTATCACGGCGTCAGGAACGCGTGGGCCTTCTCCAGCTCCTCGCGGATCGGGAGCTTGTTGGTGCATTTCTCCTCGCACACCCCGCACTGGTTGCACTGGTCGCCGCGGCGCTCGGGCTTCATCCGGGCGTATCGCCCGCGGGCCCAGTCGCCCAGGCCGAACAGCCGGGCGCGGAGGATCATGGCGAAGATGCCGGGGATGTCCACCTTCTGTTCGCACGGCACGCAATAGCGGCACTGGGTGCAGAACTGCTTGGCCTCGGCCTCCAGTTCGGCGGCGCCGGCGGCGAGCCGGTCGCGTTGGGCCTCCGACAGCGGCACCGTCTCGGCGGCCTGGACGTTCTCGATGACGTCGGATGGCTTGGACAGCCCGCTGATCGCACAGGAGACGTGTGGGCTGTCGAGCACGAACTTCAGCGACAGTGCCTCCGAGGACAACTGCGATTCCGGCAGAAACTCGCGAATCGTCCGGCTGGGGTGGCCCAGCACGCCGCCGCCCATCGGGTTCATGATGACCACGCCGACGCCCTTGTCGTGCGCCCGGGCCATCACGCGCTCTCGCCGGCGGTCCAGCAGGTGGTACGTCACGGTGATCGTCTCGAACAGGCCCGAGTCGATCATCTCCAGCACGACCGGCTCGGGGGCGTGCGAGGTGGCCGCGATGTGATCGACCAGCCCCTCGTCCATCGCCTTGCGGATGCCGTCCACCATGGCCCCCGGGGCGATCGCCTTGGCGTAGTTCTCGGCGTTGTCGACGTTCCACACCTGGTAGAAGTCCAGCCGATCCACGTCCAGGCGTTTCATCGAATCGTCGATCTTCCGCCGCGTGTCGTCGGCGCCGGCCGTGTAGCCGTCCTCCTTGTAGATCCACGGGGAGCACTTCGTCGAGAGGATCACCTTCTCGCGGTAGCCGTCGGTCAGGGCCGCCGCCAGCTTCAGCTCGCTGTCGCCGTAGCCGCGGGAGGTGTCGATGTAGTTGCACCCGGCGTCGATCGCCTGCCGCAGCAGGGCCACCGCCTCGTCCGTTTCTTTCGGCAGCCTCATGGCCCCGATGCTCAGGGCCGACACGTCCAATCCGGTGTTGCCCAACTTGCGATACTGCACGCTTGTAACTCCTTTTCGCGACCCGGCCTCGAGCGCCGCCCAACTCGGCGGGGCCGGAAGTATCCCGTCCACCCCGGCGGGAAGGCGTTGGCGTTATCCGCGAGGCGGCAACGGGGATACCAAAAGGCCGGAATGGCGATCTCGGCGACTCGCAACGACCCGGTACGTTACCCCGCTGACGTGACGAAGTCAACCGGAGGCGGGAGCGGCCGTCCCGGCCGTAGGCCGGCGACCTGGAAACGCAACTTGCTTTGGGCGGAGACCCCGATACGATCGGGTGTTGAATGGTCAGGCGCCCGGCCGGCCGGGACGTGCAGAGCACAAAGACCGTGGAGCCGGCAAAGGAGAATACGATGCATCATCGACACATCCGAGCACTGGTTGTCACGCTGCTGGCCCTCGGCGCGACAGGCAGTGCCGTCGCCGCTGAGACGCACAAGGGGTTCGAACCGCTGTTCGACGGCAAGACGCTCAAGGGTTGGCACGCGCTGCCGGGGGGGGCGTGGGAGGTCAAAGACGGCGCCATCGTCGGCACCAGCGCCAAGGCCGAACGCCGCCACGGGCTGCTGGTCAGCGACAAGGTGTACTCCGACTTTACGGTCCGCTTCAAGTTCCGGGTGGTCAAGGGCAACAGCGGCTTCTATTTCCGTAGCGAGAAGGTCGCCCGGGGCGTCGGCGTGCACGGGTTTCAGGCCGAAGTGGAGAACTCCAACAAGGTCGCCGGACTGTATGAAACGGGCAAACGAGGATGGGTCAAGCAGCCGGACGCCGAGTTGATCAAGGGTCTGTACAAGCCCGGCAAGTGGAACGCGATGTCCGTGACGGCGATCGGGCGCCATGTCGTCGTGCAGCTCAACGGCACCAAGACGGTGGAACTCAAGGACGATCCCGGGCGCCTGGTCGGCCACTTCGCCCTGCAGTTGCACGGCGGCATGGACATGGAGGTCATGTTCAAGGACGTCGAGATTCGCAACGAGAAACCGGCCGCCGGCGATGACGGATTCACACCGATGTTCAACGGCAAGGATTTGACGGGTTGGCAGACCACCGGCAACTGGGTCGTCGAGAAAGACGGGAGCATCTCGCTTCACCCGCGCCCCGGCGAGCGAGGCTGGCAGCGGTACGGCGCCTACCTCACCACGGCACGCAAGTACCGCGATTTCATTCTCGATCTCGAGTTCAAGATCAACAAACGAGGAAACTCCGGCGTGTTCCTGCGAGTGGGCGACCCGAAGAGCCAGGTCAACAGCGGCTTCGAGGTGCAGATTCTCGACACGCACGGTAAGGCAAAGCCTACGGCCCACGACTGCGGCGGCGTCATCGGCACGGCCAGCCCCGCCAAGAACATGGCCAAACCCGCGGGCGAGTGGAACCGGTACACCATCACCTGCGTCGGAAGCCAACTGAAGGTCGTGCTCAACGGCGAGCAGATCATCGATCTGGACCTGAGCACCTCCCGGCTGAAGGATCGCCCCCCCAGCGGTTACATCGGCTTCCAGGACGAGGCCAAACGCGTCTGGTACCGCAACGTCCGCATCAAGGAACTCACCGCACAGGGGAAAACCAGCACCGACCCACCAGGGCCCACGTCTCTTGCACCCGGCCGCCGCGACCGTCGACTCGCGGACCGGCCGCCGTCAGGTCATCCCAGTGTGGCTGGAGCCACCGGAAAGGAGCTCACGCAAACTATGTTCTACAAAGCGAAGGCCAAGGAAACCGGCAACATGTGGGATACGTGGCTGTACCTCCACGAGGGAACCTACTACCTCTACTACCTCGCCAAGTCCGCAAAGCAATGGGACAACATCTCGCTGGCTACCTCCCCCGACGGCGTCCACTGGAGAGAGCACGGGCGCGTCCTGGCCAAGGCCGAAGGCGTCACGTGGATGGGAACCGGCAGCACGTGGAAGTCGCCCACCTTCGCCACCGACGGCAAGTTCATCATGAACTTCTCCGAGTGGCGTGGGCCGCGACAGACCATCTTCTTCGCCGAGTCGACCGACTTGGTGAACTGGAAGCGGCTGAGCGGGGAGTGCGAGTTCACGCAGGACGAACGATGGTACGAACCCACCGGCCGCTGGGATTGCATCTGGACGATCCCCCGGCCCGGCGGAGGGATGTACGGCTACTGGACCGCCACGCCCAAAAACGCGACGGGCGGGCGGTTCGGCTTCGGCGAGACATTGGACGGCGTGCACTGGAAGGCGCTCGAGCCGCCGAAGGTTCACGGCGTCGGCGTAGGCGAGGTCGGCGCCATCGAGAAGATCGGCGGCAGGTACATCATGATGTTCGGCTCCCATGGGGCGATGGTGACGCTGACGGCAGAGAAGCCCGAAGGCCCGTTCCACGCCGCGAAGACCAACTTCCGGTTCCTGACGGGCCACACGTACTTCTCGCGGTTCTTCGCAACCCCTGGCGGCATGCTGGTCAACCACCACTCGATCGCCCGCGACGGGCAGGTGTCCTTCGCGCCGCTGAAAGCCGCCGCCGTGGACGCCGCCGGCACCTTCCGCCTGGGCTGGTGGAAGGGCAACGAGACAATGAAGCACGCCTCCGTCGAGGTCCAGCCAGCTCCGGAGGGCGACGCGCCCATCGCCATGCTCGGTAACACCTTTGATGTCGAGGGGGGGCTCATCCTGGAAGGGGTCTTGGCCTTGCCGACCCAGAAGGGCGCCCCGCGGCGTGGGCTCTACATCGAATGCGGCGCCGATAGCGGCTCGGCCATCCTCATCAACACCGCCGGGCTCGCCGAACTCGGTTCGATGAAGGCCGACGGGTCGGGTTTCAAGGCCGTCAAACGCGTGGACCGCAAGATGGCCTTCGGCACCCCCGCCGCGTTCCGGCTGCTCCTGCGCGATTCGCTGCTGGAGTTCTACCTCGACGACATCCTCATCGAGTGCTTCAGCCTGCCCGCCGTCGCCACCGGCCGGATCGGCTTGATCGGCGGCCGCGGCAGCGACGCGATCAGCGATCTCCGGGCCTGGCAATAGTGCCCGGGGCCGAGTGTGCTGCGACTCGCGACAGGAGAGGAGCCCGATGATGCGTGCCGGATGCCGCCTCCATGACGTCTATCCCAAGGTCGTCGGCGCCGACGCCGAGGCGACGATCACGGTGCGCCCGCTGCAGCCGGAGCAGCGTTTCGGCACACCCGGCGAGTATGAGGTCACCTGTGTGCCCACCGAGGACCTCCCTCAGCGGGCCCCGTCCGATGGCGCCAAGGTCTCGGCCGTGACGGTCGTTGACGGGGCGATGCAGATCACCCACCGTTTCGCCGCCGAGCAGGAGCACGTGCTGGTCGTCGACGCGGTGGCCGGCGAGGCCCGCACCCCGGTCGGCCGATTCCGCGTGTACTCCCTTCAGCCGGACCTGCACGCCCGCCGGCCGTACAAGGGCGACATCCACCTGCACAGCCATCACAGCGACGGGCGAGACTCCCCCGCCCACGTCGCCGCCGCCTGCCGCCGCATCGGCCTGGACTTCATGGCCGTCACCGACCACCGGCGGTACGCCCCCTCCCTGGAGGCCCAGGCGGCCTTCGCCGAGGTGCCGTGCGACTTGCGGATCTACCCCGGCGAGGAGGTCCACCCGCCGAGAAACCCCACCCACATCATCAACTTCGGCGGCCGATTCAGCGTCAACGAGCTGTTCGACCCGATCGAAGGGCACCTCGCCGAGGTCCGCGAGGTCGCCGAAGCCCTGCCGTCCCTGCCGGAGGACGTCGACCCCTACCTGTACGCCTCCTGCGTGTGGGTCTTCGAGAAGATCCGCGCCGCCGGCGGGCTGGGGGTGTTCTGCCATCCGTACTGGTTCACGAGCCACCGCTACACCCCCCCGGGGTCGCTGACGTCGCACCTGCTGACCGAACAGCCCTACGACGCCCTGGAACTGATCGGCGGTTTCCCCCGCCACGAGGTCGACTCCAACACGCTGCAGGTCGCCCGCTACCACCAGGAGCGGAGCGAAGGCCGGAAAATTCCGATCGTCGGCATCAGCGACGCCCACGGGTGCGAGACCGGCAAGCTGTTCGGGTGGTATTACACCATCGTCTTCTCGCCGTCGCCGGACCTGCCGGACCTGATCGGCAGCATCAAGGACCTCTACTCGGTGGCGGTCGAAGCCGTCGCGGGCGAGACGCCGCGGACCTACGGGCCGTTCCGACTGGTGAAGTATGCGCTGTTCCTGATGCGAGAAGTGTTCCCTGCCCACGACGACCTCTGCCGCGAGGAAAGCCGGCTCATGTTCGCCCACATGGCCGGCGATGCCGCCGCCGCCGAGCGCCTCGGAGCCCTCGCCGGGCAGACGGCCGCCCAACTACGGCACTGCTGGGGACCGTAACGGTGGCCGCCCGGGAGAAACCTCGCCGCCGCGGCGGGGTTGAAACCTCTGACACTCGGACATTCCAGCCCTTCAAACCGACTGAGAAAGGATGCAAACTTATGGCCGCCCACACCAACAGCCGCCGGGACTTCCTGAAACTCGTGGGCCTCGGGGCCGCCTCGGCGGCCGTGCCGTCATCGCTGCTGGCGGCGGACAAGACCGCCGCCCGACCCAACATCCTGTTCATCTTCACCGACGACCACGCCTGCCAGGCCCTCGGGGCGTACGGCTCGAAGATCAACAAGACCCCCCACATGGACCGGCTGGCCAAAGAGGGCATGCTGTTCAGCAACTGCTGCGTGACCAACTCGATCTGCGCCCCCAGCCGGGCGGTCATCCAGACGGGCAAATACAACCATCTCAACGGCGTCATCACCAACGGTGTCCGCTTCGACGGCACCCAGCAGACCTTCCCCAAGCTGCTGCAGAAGGCCGGCTACCAGACCGCCATCGTCGGCAAGTGGCACCTCAGGAGCATCCCCACCGGCTTCGACTACTCCGAGGTGCTCCCCGGCCAGGGCAACTACTACAACCCGCGAATGCTCATCGGCGGCACCAACGTCAAGCACACCGGCTACACCACGGACATCATCACCGACCTGGGCCTGAACTGGCTGAAAAACAAGCGGGATCAGAGCAAGCCGTTCATGCTCATGCTCCAGCACAAGGCCCCCCACCGCAACTGGCAGCCCGGGCCCAAGCACCTGACGATGTACGACGACGTCACCATCCCCGCCCCGGAGACGCTGTTCGATGATTACGCCGGCCGCCGCACGGCCGCCAAGACGCAGGACATGACGATCAAGAAGACGATGACCAGCTTTGACCTGAAGCTCACCCCGCCCCGCAACCTCACCGACGAGCAGCGCAAAGCCTGGGACGCCGCCTACAACCCCAAGAACGAGGCCTTCCGCAAGGCGAACCTCCAGGGCGACGACCTGATCCGCTGGAAGTACCAGCGGTACATCAAGGACTACCTCCGCTGCATCGCCTCGGTCGACGACAACATCGGCCGCGTGCTGGCCTACCTCGACGAGGCGGGCCTGGCCGACAATACCGTCACGATCTACTGCTCCGATCAGGGTTTCTACCTGGGCGAGCACGGGTGGTTCGACAAGCGGTTCATGTATACCGAGTCGTTCCGCACGCCGCTGATCGTCCGCTGGCCGGGGGTGGCCAAGCCCGGCAGCGTCAACAACGATATCGTCTCGAACCTGGACCTGCCCGAAACCTTCCTCGAGATCGCCGGGCTCACCCCGCCGGCCGACATGCAGGGGGCCAGCCTCAAACCCCTACTCACCGGCAAGACGCCCGCCGATTGGCGGAAGAGCCTGTACTATCACTACTATGAGTTCCCCGGCGCCCACAGCGTGCGGCGCCACTACGGGGTCGTCACGGATCGCTACAAGCTGATCTACTTCTACAACCTCGACGAGTGGGAACTGTACGACCTGGCCAAGGATCCGCGCGAGATGAAAAGCCTCCACGCCGATCCGGCCTACGCCAAAACCCTCGCGACGCTGAAGGCCGAGTTGAAGCGGCTGCGCAAAGAGCTGAAGGTCCCCGAAGACACCCGGCCGGTCAGGCGACCCCGCCGGCCGACCCCGCGTCCGGCCAAGGGCAAGACCGGACCGTAGTGGCGGCTGGCGCCGTCGTCGGTGACGTCTCAGGAAGATGCCCATGACCAACCGCCAGCGCTATCTTCGGCTGTTCGACGGCGAGCCGGTCGACCGGGCTCCGTTTCTCGACATCATGGGGTTCTGGCATTCGGCCGTGGCCCGATGGAAGCGCGAAGGGCTGGCCCCCGACGCCACACCCGCCACAGTGCGCCGGATGATCGGCTTCGACGGCGGCCGGGGGTTCAAGCTGCGCGTCAAGGGCTTCATCTGGCCGGAGTTCCCGCGCGAGGTGATCCGCCGCGACGGCGACCGGATCCTCACGCGCAACCAATGGGGCGCCGTCGAGCAGACCACGGCCAACTCGGAGCTCATGCCCCTGACCGTCTCCGGCCCCGTCACCGATCGGGCAAGCTGGGAGCGTATCAAACCCCGACTCGACCCCGACACACCGGGGCGCTTTCCTGCCGACTGGGACGCCGTCTGCCGGCAGGCGAACGACAGCGGCGAGCCGGTCTACGCCGGCGATCTGCCGATAGGCTTCTTCGGTGGGACGCGGGAACTGCTGGGCTTCGAGCGGCAAGTTACGCTGTTTTACGACGACCCCGCCCTGATGGAGGAGATCCTCGACACGCTGTGCGACCTGTGGATCGCGCTGTACACGCGGGCCCAGAAAAGCGCCCGGCTGGACTGGTTTTTCATCTGGGAAGACATGTGCTTCAAGGGCGGCCCGCTGATCGGCCCGGAGCTTTTCCGGCGGTTCCTCCTGCCCCGCTACGAGCGGCTGACGGCCGCGATCCGCCGCGGCGGCTGCCGGCACATCATGGTCGACAGCGACGGGGACATGCGCCCGCTCGTGCCGCTGTGGCTTCAAGGCGGAGTGAACATCACCTTCCCGTGGGAGACCCAGTTCGGCCTGGACCTCACCGAGGTCCGGCGCCAATACCCCACGATGGGCATGATCGGCGGGATCAACAAGTTCGCCCTCGCCCACGGCCGCGGCGCCATCGACGCCGAACTGGCCAAGATCCCCTTCCTGCTGGAAAGCGGCCGCTACCTCCCCGGCCTCGACCACGGCGTGCCGTCCGATGTCTCCTGGGATCACTACCGCTACTTCTACGACCGCCTCCGCGAGATGATCTGGAAGTACCCGCCCAACCCACGATGACACGCCCCGCCGCCGTCACGTCGTGAGTCCCGAACCGACACTTCCAGCCTGCCGGCGTGTTGGATGCTTCATGAACCGTTGGCTCTTACTGACGTGTTCACTGCTGATCGCCGCTCCCGCCCGGGGCGCTTACGCGGCATCTGCCGCCGAGCGTGAGGCCCCCGTCAATCCCTACGCCCGCCAGGTCGCCGAGCAGATCGCCAAGTTGAGTTCCGCCACGCCGGCCGTGCGCGCCGGGGCGGCTGAGGCGCTGGGGTACTTGCGTGCCTACTCGGGCGCGGAGGCGCTGGCGACGGCGCTGGGCGATGCGGTCGCCACCGTCCGGCGGGAGGCGGCGATGTCGCTGGGCTGGTGCGGCGGGCGGCGGCACGTGGGGACGCTGCTGGGGAGGCTGGATGACGCCGACTGGACCGTCCGGCAGGCGGCGTGGGTGGCGCTGACGAACCTGACGGGGATGGAATTCCCCTACGACGCCCTGGCCGAGCCCGACAACCGTGAGGCCCAGGTGAAGACGTGGCGCGACTGGTGGGCCGCTGTGCCCGCCGACCGCCCGCCGGCCGAACTGCTCGCCCGGCTGCCCAAACCGCCTTCGCCCCCACCGCCGGCGACGCCCGCGACGAAGGCGACCAACCTGGCGCGGGGCTGTCCGGTGGCCGCTTCGACCACGTACAAGGGCCCGCCGGCCGTGTTGACCGACGGCCGGACGCGGGGGGGGTTCTGGCAGACCAAGGCCGTGGCGTTGCCCCAGCACTGCACGGTGGATCTGCGGCAGCCGCGGCAGGTGGGGCTGGTGGTCGTCCACCAGCACAGCAAGGCGTTTGCCCTCACCGAGTATTCGATTTCGCTCAGCGTTGACGGGAAGACGTACGAGCAGGTGCACCACCGCACCGGCCGCACGCCGGTCAGGCTGGTGGCGAGGTTCGCCCCGCGTCGCGCGCGGTACGTTCGGATCACGTCCCACGCCTCGACGACCAAGATGTATCCGACCACCTTCTACGAGATCCAGATCACCGCCGGCGGCAACCCCCCCGGCCCCTGGCGGTCGACCGCCGCGCTCCCGGCCGACCCCTGGCCGGCCGAGCGGGCCGTGCGGGCGCTGGGTGCGTTGGGCGGGGAAGGCGCCGTCGAGGCCGTGCTGGCGACGCTCGATGCGTATGCGCAGAGGGCCCGCCGGCCCGGCGACAAATCGCTCGTCCAGGTCGCCTTGCGCAGCCTCGGCCGACTTGGCGGCCCGGCGGCGCGGGGTTCGCTGATCGAATTCCTCGACGAGCCTCCGTGGGCGCGCTACGCGGCGGATGCCCTGGGCGACTGCGGCGGCGAGGGGGCCGTGGCGGCACTGATCGCGGCGTACCCGATCTACGCCAAGGACGCGCGCGGCCGGGGGCCTCAACAGGTTCCCCGTGACGATCGACCCGGGCTGGACCCGGGCGACCGCATGTACGAGACCCCCTACGCCATCGCCCAGGCCCTGTCGCGCCTGCCGTTGGAGCGTCCGGCCGACCTGGCCGCACTGGAGAAGATCGCCCTGCTGCTGGCGGCGAATCTTCCCAGCGACTGGGACGGATTGGTGGTCTACGAACCGGAGGCATACGAGTTGGTGACCGCCTACCTGCTCGAGCGTGCCGGCTGGCGACGTGCGGCGTGCCAAGCCGCCCTGCGGGCGTTGGGCCAGCCCCTGGCGGGTCCGCCGTCCGATCGCGAGGGAGCCCTGGCGGCCCGGGCCAAGCGGTACGAGGGCGACGTGCCGTATGCCGCGGTCTGGCTGACCGCGCTGTGCCGCGACAGAGAGCACATCCCGGCGCTGCTCGCCCTGCTGACCCACGACAACGGGTGGGTGCGGATCAACGCGGCCAAGACGCTGATGTTCATCGGCGACAAATCGACCGTGAAGCCGATCGCGAAAATACTGGCCGATTCCAAGCGGGAGGCCGACTACGGCTACTTCGGCGGGTTCCGGTTCGCCAGCGCCATGGTCGGGCACGGCGAGTACAACGACCCGGCCCCCCGTTGGCGGGAGGCGTTCGTGCGCGCCGTCGGCCGACTGGGCTCGGCCGAGCACGCCGGGCTGCTGGCGAAGATCCTCGACGACGAGCGAAACGTGCTGGAGGTCCGCCACGCCGCCGCCAGGGCCCTGGACGAATTGGGGACGAGCGATGCCATCAAGGCCCTCAGGCGAGCCGAGGCCGGCCACGCGTTTCACAGCGTCCGCATGGTGGCCCGCGAGGCGCTGTGGCGCCGAGGGCTGCTCACCGGCCGGGCCGCGACCCCCGCCCGTGCGCCCCGCACGGCACGGGCGGACGCCAAGCGGGCCGGCAACACCTCCCCACCCGGCGAGATCCCGGCGATCGTGTTCATCAAGGGTCCCAAGCGGATGCCCAACCTGACACAGATCGACCAGTACCGCCAGACCTACTCCGTCACCGACCCCGGGCCGACGTATCGTCTCGGAGACAACCTCCACGTGCTCCGCCCCGGGCGCCCCGGCGGGGGCGTGACGCCACTGACGCACTTCGCCGACGGGTTCGTCGCCGACTGCGAGGTCTCCTGGGACGGGCGGAAGGTGCTCTTCGCCCACCGCGGGGGGCCAACGGACCCGTGGTGGCACATCTGGGAAATCGGCGCCGACGGCACCGGCCTGCGGCAGATCACGCGCGGGCCCTACCACGACGTGCAGCCGGCGTACCTGCCCGACGGGCGAATCGTCTTCTCCTCCAGCCGCATCGGCTCGCGAGACGAGTACCACGGCTACCCGACCACCGGGCTGACCGTGATGAACGCCGACGGCAGCGACATCCATTGCATCGGCTTCAATTTCGGGCGCGACAACGAGCCGGCCATCCTCCCCGACGGGCGGATCCTGTTCAGCCGGCTGGAACTGTTCTACTCGCGGCTGAAGACCGAGATCACCCTCCAGGCGGCCTATCCCGACGGCACGCACAACGTCACGCTGTACGGCCCCGAGCGGCGGATGTTCTGGGCCGGTGTCACCCGCGCCTCCGGGGAGCGAGACTGGGGGGAGGCGGCCCCCCGCCACCGCGTGCTCCGGCTGACGCAGGGCCAACCGTACGCCCCGGGCCAGTGGCTCTGCGCCACCACCGGCGGGCTAACGGTGATCGGGCCGGGGCGGCTGCGGGAAGCGTTCCTGCCCCACGACAAGCAGTTGGCGGTGACCTCGCCGCTGCCTCTGGGCGATGGTCGCATCCTCTGTGCGGCCGCGGCCAAGAGCCGCATCCTCTCCCGCGTCGCCGTCAGCCCCCGGTTCAAGGCGGGCGACCCGGACCCCGACCTGGGCCTGTACCTGATGGATGCCGCCACCGGCGCGATGACGCTGCTGTACAACGACCCCGCCACGGCCGAGTTCGAGCCCCGGCCCCTCCGCCCGCGGCCACGCCCGGCGGTGCTGCCGGCGGACCCGCTCGCGCGGAGCGGGGCGTATACGGGGACACTGTTCTGCTCGTCGGCGAGGATTTCCCGGGAGCCGCGGGTCAGCGAACGCGGCAAGCTCGTCCGCGTCATCGAGGGGCTCCCCCCGGTCACGCGTTATCACACACACACCAGCAAGGCCGGCCCGGCCTGGAAGAACCACGCCGGCACGCAGGCCCGGGTGCTCGGCACCGTGCCGTTGGCGGCCGACGGATCGTTCTACGTCGAAGTGCCCGCCGACCGGATGATCCACCTGCAGGTGCTCGACAGCGACCGGCGCGTGATGGGAAACCAGTTGATCTGGATGTACGTCCGCCCCGGCGAGCGGAAAAGCTGCGTCGGCTGCCACGAGCCGCCCGACGGCACCGCCCTGCCACCGGCCAGGCCGCGGGCCATGAACATCACCCCCCTGCCGTGCCTGCCGACCGGCGGGGAGTTCACCTACGGCGCCAAGCTCTGGAACAAGGGCCGCCTCTCCGACGAAGGCGAAGAACGCACCCGCACCGTCCGCGCCATCAATCTCATCGGCCGGCAATAGACCGGCCCCATGGTCATCGCCAAGCGCGACGGTATCCGACAATTCGCGGGGTGCCATGCTTCTGCTTGCTTGCAGAAGCATGCGTTGACGGGGTGTCATGAGTTCGTGCGCCGTGTAGTATTGGAACGGACTCCTACGGGATCACCTCGATGCCGCAGATTAGCGGCTCGCCCTTGCGGGCGCCGAACGTAACGGTCTGCCGGGTGCCATGCTTCTGCTGGCAGAAGCATGCGTTGGCGGGCCGCCGGCACGCGGCATATCCGCCCCAACAGCCTGCGTGTTGCAGACGGTGGGTACACGCATGCTTCTGCCGGGTGCCATGCTTCTGCTGGCAGAAGCATGCGTTGGCGGGCCGCCGGCACGCGGCATATCCGCCCCAAGAGCCTGCGTGTTGCAGACGGTGGGTACACGCATGCTTCTGCAGAACAGCAGAAGCATGGCACCCGGCAGATACAACAGTAGCCGCCCGGCGCGCCGGGGGAGGCCCGAGCGCCCGGGCCACGCGGGCCGCGGCTGTCACGAGAAGATGATGTTCGAGATCCCCCAACTCCCGTCGGTGAAGTCGAACTTCACCGGCCCGGACGACTTGCCGCTCTCGTCGGTGACGACCTCTCTGCCGGTGGCCTTCGTGCCGTCGATCTTCAGTTCCGCCAGAACCGGCGCCGGTTTGATCTTACGCGGCTTGCTCGCCCTGTGCTCGGCTTGTCGCCTCAAGTGATCGACGACGAGGGCACGCTTGTCCTTGACCTTTGCCGCCAGAGATGCCACGAACGCCTTCATGTCGGCGCCCTCGGGGGGTCTCAATTCGTTTCGGGCACTGAAACCGTGGGCCTTGACGAACGCATCGAGTTGCTCGGCCTTGTCGGCGGGAAGGTCGTCCTTGCCGGCACCCATACTGACCAGCCAGAGGATGAAGGTGCTGTAGGCCTCCAGCCCCTTGGGGCTGAGGCAGCCGACGAAGGTCTCGTGATCGCCCGCCCGCGAGGCCTTGATCGCCGCGTCGAAGACCTCCTGGGGCGCGGAGTACTTGATCGTCCGCTTGACTGGTGACTCGCCGCCCGAGGGGATCACCTCGATGCCGCAGATTAGCGGCTCGCCCTTGCGGGCGCCGAACGTAACGGTCAGCGGGGCTGCCGACAGGCCGCGGATTTCCTTAACGACAACCCGTCGGGGGCCGCCGGCTTCTTTCGTGACGTCGAAATCTCTCAATGCCGTCTTGCCGTTGACGGCGACGCTGAAGACGCGGTCGCCGGGTTTGGCGCCGGCGTCGGGCTCGGCGAAGTAGAGCCTCACGGTGGTGGTGCCGGTGACCCCGGGCGGGGTGAAGGTGATCTTCTCCACGCCGGTCAGGCCGGAGGCGCCGACCCAGGTGAGGCCCTCCCCGCTCATCAGCGAGCTGTGGTGCCGGAACGGCCGGCCGCCCTCGATGCTGGCCTTCACTTCGGGCGACCGTCGGCTGTCGTCCGGCCAGTCCAGCCAGAAGGTGCCGCTCGCGGCCTTGCGGTCGCCGGGGGCGCCGAAGTTCAGGCCGATGCCTTTGCCGGGGGTGAGCGTGCCAGCGAAGGTCCACATCTCCTGGCTCGGGTCGTGCACGAAGGCCAGGGAGGCCTGGTTCTGGTAGGCGCAGCTGCAGGTGCGGGTGTAGTCGGGGGCGTTGAGCACCCCGTCGGCGACAATCAGGTTCGCGGTGCAGCTCGACTTGAACCCGCCCAGGTTGCCCGTGCCGCCGAAGTTGCTCAGGTCGTAATACCCGGCCGCCCCCGAGCGGAAGGTCAGCAGGTTCTGTCCCCCGATAATCGTGTTGCACCCGTACATACGCGACCAGCTCCACCCGGCCGGTTCGCCGGTGGTCAGGCCGAAGCCGCCGCCGGCGTTGCCGTTGGTGATGAACTGGTCCCGCCAGATCAGCAGCGGCCCGCTGTAGGCCCGCTGGCGATCCTTCCACAAGACCGTCCCGTCGGCGCCCCGGTAGGCGACGATTCCCTGGCGGGCCTCGTCCCACGCGCGGTCGCGGAACGCGCTGCCGCCCTGCAGCAGCACGTCGTGGGCGGCCGCGTAGCTCAGGAACGTGCCGAAGACGTCCTCACCGGTCTCCCAGATCACCCGGCCCGTCCCGGCGTCCAGGGCGTACAAGGCGCCGGTGGGAGGGCTCACCAACCCACGGCGTTTCAACTCGGCCAGCTTGGCGGCGCTCAGGCTGTCGATGCAGAACAGTTTGCCGGCCCCGGCGGCGATGTTGTTGTGCCGCCACCCCCCGACCGCCGGGCGGCACCATAGTAGGGCGCCCGTCTTGCGGTTCATCGCCACCAACATGCGGCTGACGGCGGCGTAGGTGTCGTTGAGTTTCACGCCGGGCACGTCCTCGAGCTTCGCGACCGGCTTGGGCTTGGGCTCGGGTTTGGGCTTGGTGCCCTTGGGGGGGGCCTTCTTTCTCGCCGGCCGGGGGGTGCCCATCGGCCCGGCCGTGGCGATGAGGAGGTTTTGGTAGACGCGAATCGACCCCCACTTGGCCCCCGCCCCGGCCGCGGCCGGCAGGGCGAAGGTCTTCAGCGTTTCGCCGGTGGCCGGATCGAGCATCAGGCAGGCGGCGGGCATCATTACGTAGACCGCATCGGGCAGAGAGACGTAATTGCTGCCGATCTCCCCGGCGCCGGGGAAGTGGCTGGTGGTGTCGTAGTACGTGCCCACACCGGGCAGCGACTTCTCCCACAGCACACGCCCGGTGTAAACGTCGACGGCGCGGAGCATGTTCGGCCCCTCGATGAACAGCCTGCCGCCGGCGACCTGCGGGCTGGGCCCATGGCCGTGACGCGGGAGGATCGAGTCGTTGCTCGCCCCGCCGAACCACAGCAGCCCCAGCGGCGCCTTGACGAGCGTCTCGTCGGAGATCGCCGTGTTGGCCGCGTTGGCGTACTGGTGCGTCCAGTCGGCCGCCCCGGGAAGCGGCCCCGGCCGGCGGATTTGCAGGGCCGTCGTATCGACCGAGATCACGGGCTTCTCACCGGTGTCGCGCAGGGCTTCGGCGACCATCGCGTTCACGGCGGTCCCCGTGCCGGCTCCGTGCACGTGCAGCGTCCCACCGTAGGGGCGCAGGGAACGGTAGAGGTGCCGGATGACGGCCGGGGTCGCCCCCTCGGCGGCCAGCGAGGCATCGATGAAGATCGCGTCGGCCAAGTACGGCGGCAGCGGGTAGGTCAGCGGATCGCCCACCAGTGCCGACACCCGCAGGCCGTAGAGGCCCTTGTCGGCATAGCGCCGGCGAAACGCATCCACCCGGCCGGCGTCGGCGTCGATGACGATCATCCGCGAGTCGAAGGCGGCCAAGAGCCTCTCGACCCGTTGGCCGTCGCCCAAACCCAGCAGCAGCGTGTAGCCGGACTTCTTTCGGATGTAGGTGGCGCGCATAATCGCCGCAGGCAGACCGTGGACGCGAGTTCGCGCGGCCCCGGCGGCGGCGGCGAAGCAGTGGATCGCCCCGTCGGTGGTCACGACGAACAGTTTGTCGTCCCCGGCGAGCATCGACCACGGCTCGCCGTCAACCTTGCCGATCCAGGTGACCTTGGCGGCGGCGGGGCTACCGGGGTCGACTTCGACGGCCATCACCCGGCCGTCGGCGCCGGGGCCGTACAGACGGTTACCCGCCATGAGCATCAGGCGCTTCGGCCCGTCGGTCAGGCGGGCCTTAGCGACCGGCTTCATGACGTATCGGGTCGATGTCTTGCCCTTGCGGTCCTTGGTGGTCACCGCCACCGGCGGGTAGGCCGACACGGCAAGCCGATCGCCCTCGATCGCATAGGCCCTCTCGGCGGCAATGACGCCCGCAAATCGCCCGCGGTCCTTCCCGTCGTCCAGGCGGTTCAGCGCGGTCCCGTTTCGCATCAACTCGCCGGAGATCCCCACGTTGTAGCCGCCCCCACCCTTGCCGCCGCGGAAGGCGAAGTGCACCAGCCGGCCGGTCTTCCGGTCGAACACGGCCGGGGAACTCCGGCCGCCGGCGACGACGAGGTACTTCTCGCTGGCGGCGAGGTACCCTTGGGGCGCGACGCCGGCGAAGGAGGGCGCCCCGTGCGGCTGGGTGGTCCACTGGCTGCCGGTGCCGCTGTTGGTCCACACGACACGCCCGGTCCGGGCGTCCAGGGCGTGGAGGAACGTGCCCATCACCGGCCAGATGCTGGCGGCGAAGTAGACCTTCCCGTCATACACCACCGGCCCGCCCCGCGCCGGCCACGCGCTCACCAGCCGCCCGTGCCCAAGCACCTTGCGATCGGCCGGGCCGCCGCGGAACTTCCACAGCAGCTTCCCATCGGCGACACCGAGGCAGTAGAGGTACCCGTCGTCACTGGCGACGTACACCTTCCCGTCGGCCGCGGCCGGGGCCAGGCGGACCGGGCCGGCGGTGAAGAAGCGCCACTTCCGCTCGCCGGTGCCGGTGTCGTAGGCGGTGACGCTGTCGTCGTTCATGCTGGCGACAATCAGCAGCTTGCCCACCACGATCGGCTCGTAGGACACGTCGAAGTACAGCCTGGCGTTGCTGGCGTCGGTCCACGCCCGCTGGGCGGCGGGGAGTCTACGCACCCACCGCAGTTGGAGTTTCTCCGGCAGAGCTTCGGCCGTCACGGCCGACCGCCCGGGGTCGCACCGCCATTGCGGCCAATCCCCGGCCAGTGATACTGAGCCGACCGACCCAAGCCAGATGAACGACGCCAAAACGACAACAGCCACACGAAAACACTTCCTCACGTCATTATCCTTTCTGCCGGGACCCCCGGCCCGGAGATCACTAGCTCGCGTCAACCGCTCGACCACACTGTAGTGTAACCCCGTTGGGCTAACCAGGAGGTGCCCTGTGCCCCCTCATCAGGCCAAGACGGAAGCTCATCGGCGGGCCGGCTATCTGACGCCCGCAGTCGGCAGGGCGTAGGTCAGGCCCGCAACAGCTCGGCCGGTGGGGTCGGTGAGGCGGACGAACTGGCGGTAGGAGCGGCTCCAGGGGACGAACTTGATCAGCAGTTCGTTTCGGCCGCGGCGGAGTTTCACCGGGGCGATGTTCTGATCGATCACGGGGTAGTCCAGCGCGTCGCCGAGCAAGACCCGCCGGCCGTTCAGCCACGCGGTTACCAAGCCGGAGGCGGCCAGGCGAAGCTGGGCGGGTTGTGCCTTGGGGCTGTTGACGCGAGTCAGTGCGTAGAACGCCCCGGGCGCTTTGAAGGTCTTCTGCAGGATGACGTCGGTGGGGGCGACCCAGCCGGCGCGGGCCTTGTTCCCATTGGCCGGCGAGAGCGGGTAGGTGGTGCCCGGGTCGATGCGGCCGGCGGCGCCGTCGGCCTCCGGGCCGAAGGCGGTGAGGATCTGCGACCGCATGGCGGGGCTTAACAGCCGCCAGGCCGTTGCAACGCGACCCACCTTGGCCAGCTCCGGCGGCGGCGCGGCGGCGGCGCCCGCGGCGGCCGGTCCGGTGAACGGGCCGACCACCAGCCACTGCTCGCACAGGCCCAGCTCGGCCTCGGCGGCCCCGGCCGCCTTGGTATCCTGCAGCCGGCGCAGCGTGCCGGCCAGTTGGTGGAGGCTGTGGTACCTGACCGAAGCGGACGGGGGCGCCAGGCGAACGAACTGCTCGCGAAGGGCCGTCGCGGCCGCCGGCGTCTTGGTCGCCGCCAGCAGCGGCACCAGGGTGAAGTCCATCAGGTCGAAGTCGATCAAGTGCGTCCCGTTGAGCGGCCCGCAGGTGCGATTGGTCGCGTACGGCGACGTCGCCGGCGACGTGGGGAACTCCTCGGCCATCCGGCGATACGTGGCCAATCCCTCGCGCCAGTTGCCCAGGCAGTTCGCCTGGATCTCCGCGATGCGGCGTAGGGCGTCGCACTTGCTGCCGGGGTCTTCGGCATCGGCGTACAGGGCGCGGTACAGCTCGATGGCCTTGGCCCAGTCTTCCTTGCCCTGGTTGAACCGGCAGCAGCCCCACCGCTCCCAACAGCCGTGACTGCCGGCGATCCGCCAGCGGGCCTCGGCGGCGTGGGAGGTGCCCGGGTGCTCGTCGACCACCCGCTGATACAGCGCGATCGCCCGGTCCCACCCGTCCTTGCCCACCGGCCGGGTGCCTTCGCACGCCCCGGCGCAGGTTTCCGCGGCCAGCATGAGCGCCCGGGCGGCGATGTCGGTGCCGGCAAATTGCTCGGCCAAGGCGAGAAGCGTTCGGCCCATGCCCCGGCGGCGGTCGTCGCTCCAACCCTGGAACAGCCCCTTGTGCCGCTCGAGCATCGCCTCGGCCTGCTCGCGCGTCATCTGCTTGCCCGCGGGCGCGGGGGCCCGGCGGAGGTCCTTCTGCAGGAAGCTGGAGGTGCTGACGTTCCCCGGCGGGACGGCGGGCACGGTGTAGGCGATGTCGGCTAAGGCCGTGCCGTCGTCGCCGGTGACGCGGAGGAAGTTGCCGCAGAAACCGGTGGTGACCGCGAACTTGACGAACAGCTCGTTCGGCCCAGCTTCGAGAGCAATCGGACTTACGTACTGGTCGAGGATGCTGAAACCGGGGCCGCCTTTGACGGCGAGGACCTCTTTGCGATTGACCCAGACGGTCACCCCGCCGCTGCTGCCGATGCGGAGCTGGGCCTTCCGGGCGGTGGGGCTGGTGAGCACGGTGTGGGCGTACAGGCCGCTGTTTTCTCCGCCGGCGTCACGGCTGTCCCACGTGTCTGCATACGTGGCGGTCGGGCGGGCGATCCACATGGCCTGCCCGCTCTTGCCGTCGTCGCGGACGACGGGGTAGATCTTCTTCAGGTCGATCTTGCCGGCCAGAAAGTCTTTCTCCGGCCCGTAGACGGCCTCGTCCATGGCGTTGGCGTTGTTGTTGAACGGGCCGATCACCAGCCAGTTGTCGCACAGCCCGACTTGCCGGGCGAGGGCCTCGGCCCGCTTGGCGTCGCCGAGGCGGCTGAGGGCCTCACCGAGCTGCCACCGCGTGTGGTGGCGAATCGTCTCCATCGGCGGGGCGAGCTTGACGAACTCCGTCCGCGTTCGCACGGCCGCGGCGGGGGTCTTCGCCTGCCGCATGAGCTTGGTGAAGGTGAAGTCCACCAGGTCGCGGTCGATCAGCTCGGTGCCGTTGAGGGAGCCGCACGACCGGCTGGTCCAGTACGGCGAGGCGGGCGGCGGCGTGGGGAACTCTCTGACGATACGGGCGTAGGTGGCCAGTCCCTTTTTCCACTGGCCGGCGGCGTTGCACTGGATCTCGGCGATCTGCCGCAGGGCGTCGCACTTGCTGCCGGGGTCGGCCGCGTTGGCGTACAACCACTCGTACAACCGGATAGCACCGGCCCAGTTCTTCTTGCCCTGGTTGGCGAAGCAGCAGCCGTAGCGGGCCCAGGAGCCGGTGCAACTGGTGACGCACCAGCGGGCGTTGGCGGCGCGTTCGGTGCCGGGGTATTCGTCGATGACCCGCTGGTACAGCGCGATCGCTTTGTCCCATCCGTCGGGGCCGAGAGACTTTCTTCCGCACTGGGCCGCGTACGTGCCGGCCGCCTCGATGAGGGCCTCGGCGCCGGCGTCGGTGCCACGGAAGCGCTGGGCGGCCTCGAGGTACAGGTCGATCGCCTCGAGCCGCCGCCCGGCCATGCCCGACGCGGCCGCCAGAGCGAGGGCGACCTCCGACGGCGCGGCACTGAGGCGGAACTCCCCCTCGTGCGCAGCCGAGGAGATCTCGACGTCCTTGGTGGCCAGCGATTCGAGGGAGTAGGTCGTTTTCGTCCCGCCGATCTCGACGATAACGTCGCCGGCCGGCTCGCCGTCCAGGGCGATCACCGCGACGAACTGCCCGTAGTGGGTCTGCACGTCGATCGCGACGTTCTTGCCGTCGCCGCCGGGCCGGACCGAATGCCTCGGCGCCCGCAGACCGCCCTGGGCGACCACGCCCACGGCCTTGCGGGTCGAGAAGGTGAGCGTCCCCCGCCAGTCGATTCGCCACGGCCCGTTCATCGAGACCACCAACGCCCGCGAAAGATCGACCGTCTTGCCTCCGACCGTCGCCACCGGCGCGGCAGGCCCAACTTCGACCCCCTCGGCCGCCAGGGCTTTGGCGATCTCGGCGATGGCCTTCCGCTCCAGGGCCAGGGCCTCTCTCAGGATCGCTGCGTGCTTGGTTCGCTCGACGGTGGTCCACTTGCGCTTCTCGTCACGCATCCACGGATAGGGAGCGATGTCGACGGCACCTTCCTTGGCGAAGACCGCCGCCATCGCGGCGTAGTGTTCGCCCGCCAGGCGAAGGTGCGTTGCCGCGGCGGGGGTGAGCTCGGCCGCGATGGCCGCCAGATACTTGGCCGCGGCCTTGCGGGCGTCGATCAGACTCTCGTAACACCAGGCATTGCCC
>SDBU01001317.1_pt1 | contig 35940 bp, 39 predicted proteins | sample 2277071 | NCBI WGS metagenome assembly SDBU01 (sample SAMN10397929, study PRJNA504765) | marine sediment metagenome | isolation source: marine sediment core GS08_GC12, 126 cmbsf | place: Arctic Ocean: Gakkel Ridge, Loki's castle | collected 2008 | reverse complement strand
ATTTGCAGCACCTCTTTGGCCATTTTTACTCACACTCCTTTGTTTGGAGTGTAACATTTCTATTTTGGCCAAATGTAACATTACTACTTTGGTGCCACAATTCCGATAATACTATTGACAGAGTTAATAAAACGATTGTATAATTATTGCATCATCCCAGTGGGATTTTTATCTCGCTGGCCCCGAACTACATGTTGGTTCGGGTTTATTTTATAATATGGCTAAAAACTTCGTTTATATCGATGGATTTAATTTGTATCACGCCATGGCAGATAATCCCCCATTCCGTAAGTTTAAATGGTTGAATCTTCAGAAGTTTGCGCGGTGTTTTATCCCTCCTAGAGATACTCTTGTTGGAGTAAAATATTTTTCTGCTTATACAACTTGGGACCCAGAAAAAGTCAAAGTTAAGCATCTTGAAACTTGTCAATTTGATAATGAAATCAATCTTGGTGAAGGGGTTCTGTTGAAACGGCCTGATCATTGGAAATAGTTTAATCCACCTAAATTTTTGATTATTTCTGTTATCAAATTGTTAGCCCCTCGACCCCTCGGCTTTGATCGGGGGAACCAAGCGCGCCACTCGGGACAAAGCACTATTCATGGCTTCGCTCCTCGCGGCCCCACACCCTTCGACAAGCTCAGGATCGAAGGGCTCTAGTTTTCTTCTAGGCGGAAGGGTGGATACTCGTCTGTCATCAGCGAGGCATACCCAGCAACGCGGATTGACCAGCGATTAATACCCACAACAAGTTTGAAAATATCCTTTGGGTATTTGCCCATAAACAGCAGGGCTATTGCAGCAAACATGACTAGAATAAGAAGCAAGCCAACTCCATTCGAAGTGCCCTGGAGGATGGAAATAATAATGTAGTGGGGGATAGCAAGCAACCAGCACTTTACCAGGACCAGACCTCGGGACAGTTTCTTGGGATATTCAATCTCCAGGTCAGCTGGATAGTCTTTAACTGAGTCTAAGGTAAATGGTGGATATTTATCAGTCCCCAGGGCGCTGTAGCTATAAAAGCCTACCCGCCATGACCAGCGTAGAACCCCTACATTAAAATTAAATAGACCCTTTGGGTATTTCTCTGTGAAAAGTATTGCAAAAAAGGCAATGATAGCAACTACTAAGAAGGCTAGCCAGAGAAAAATTAAGATAATGAAGTGGGGGATTACCAGTAACCATTTGAGGAGCCACAATCCGCGACCTGGAGGATCCGAAAGCTCGCCTTTGACTGTTATCGGATATGTTGTCTTGTTCATGTTTTTTACCCCCCGATTTATTTTTAAACGCTTGTAACAAATTATACTACAAGCAAACAAAATAGCACGAGTTTTCTAAGAATGTGAAATTGAGCCGCTTTTTGTCTGATATATAAGTGGGCAAGGCTAGGATCCCGCACCTTAAAGGAGCAAGCTAGATGAAAGATAAAGGGATGATTAAAATAAAACATTCAAAACGAGTAATCTGTGGGTGCGGTAAAAATGTTTCCGATGGGAGTGTCTTTTGTGCCAGCTGCCGGGTAGCAATTAAACGGAAGAACGCTAAGATTTTGAGAAGAGAACAGGCAATATTTGCTTAACCCACCATTATCGCGATCTTTTTATTTGAATTCATTTTTGCACCTCTTTGCCAAACTTAAAATTTATAATAATATGACATTAGTTTTAGACTTTAAACTTTAACTTTAAAGTTTAATCTAGCAGTTTATGAGAGGGAAACAAGGAGGATTTATGTGCGTCTTTCGGATGAGCATTTGCAGGAGGCGGTTAGGTAGATTGATTATGGGCTAGACACAAAAGAACTATTAGCCTGCTAAACTCATTTTTTGATAAAGAATTCTGTATCTTTCTCTGTCAAATCTTTTCTGTTTTTAATTTTTATATGATATTTTGTTATTTGACTAATGCCTGTGATTTTTTGAATCCTTCCTTCCACATCTAGAAAAGGCTTCTCTTTTTCTAGCTCTGGCGTTTCTTTTTTTACAATATAAATGCCTAAATTAAACGGGTCTCCTGTCTTGTATATTGACTTAAATTTATTTAGAGCTGAATCCTTGTAATAAGGAAAAGTCTGACAAGCATATATGGTTGCTATTAATTGTCGGTGTTTATGCCTTTTTCCACTTTTAAAAGTTTCTAAATCAATTTCTTCTTTTGCTTCTCTAATTGAAGCTCTCTTTGAGCTGGGGTAAAGATATATAGTGAATTCTCTATTGTCTTCAATAACAAAACTAATATTTATGTTATTATCTGGATCATCATCGTTGCCGTAATTCCAACCTCTTATATTTTTAAGAAGTTCTCTTCCGTAAGCTTCGTCTTTCACAACAAGGCCTATCGTGTATGTTTTTTTTTCTATAATATAACTAATAGCACTAAGCCCTTCCCATCTTGTAGTAGGTTGAATATAAATGCTGATAAATTCAAAACTGATTCTTTCGATAATCTGCTCCAATAATAAAAGAAAAAGCGATAAAAACCAGCTATAAGGAGGGGGAAATGCAATAAAAATGCCTAGTATCCCTAAAATAAAGATAATTTTTAGTGTCAATTGAACGCTTTTTTCGTAAGTATCTGGGATGATTACACGAGGGATGCCTTTTTTTATCTCAATTCTAAACGAAGAAAAAAAATATCGGTTTTTCCAAATAGCCACTTGTTTTATTAGCTTATTATAAACGTTGTATAATGGATTCATAAGTGCTTCGGATTATACTTTCTTTTTAATAAATGTCAATAAGTGTTAGCAAATCCATTTCAAATGAACACTTGCTGAATGCGGTTAAGCAGATTGATTGCGGGGTGGTAACAATTTCTACCCAAACAAAAGATCGTGGGACAACGGCTTTTTTTATCTTATTTGCCATTGCTCAGGACATTCTATCTTGTAACCCGTATTTGTTTCAACGACTAAGGGAAATAAGCATTTAATTATCCCCTTTTGTTTGATTTCCCGATAATTATTTGGAAAATTCTTTTTCAAGTTGTCATTGGATCTATTTGGTGGAAAGGCAATTTTTACGCATTTCCCGAAAGCAGGGCCTTTAAGTGCTTTCATGGGAGAAGCAAGATCGGTGTCTCCAGTAATAAAATAAGCTATATCATATTCATTATTGTGTGCACCCAAAAGAGCTTGAACAGAAATATTGACATCCGTTATTTTTTCTATGGGTTGCTCATAGCTTCGTTGACAAAGAGGGCAGTGAAAGATTTTATGCTTATATTGACCATAATGAATAGTAACTTTATCCAAGGTTTGTAATGCAGATAAATACTTTTCTTGATTAGATGCCTTTTTAACGAAAGACCTTTGACGCCATTCTAGTATGTTTTCTGGCATTTCTGAAGATTTTGGCGAAGATATTACTTTTGTAGTAAAATAATGTATTTTGACTACTTCTTCAGTGGATGGATTTATAAGACTTTCGGCTAGTTTTTGTATGTTGAGCCACTTATAATGTTGTTTTCCAAAACTTTTGATTCCATAAAATAGATTATAACCATCAATGAAAAAATGAACTTTTTGTTTTTGTCCCATTTAATACCCCCCATAATAAAAAGGCACACTCTAACAAGAGTATGCCCAGCCTTCGGGTTTCCCCAAAGGTGTTGTCTTAATGTATTATACTATAATACATGCTTAATTTCCAAGACTTTCTATACATATTATCGAATTAACTAAGGATAAAATTGCGTAGGAATTGCTAGTTAATTAACGTGGCTCGATTTCGCTAAACATAAATCTACTAAGGGCAGTATTTCGATGGAGCTGGGTTTATATGTTTTGCACTGAAGACGACTGAGAGTGTTAGCAAATTGTTAGCAAATCGGTTTTTGGGGTTTATGATGGGGGGGAGTGCCGAGGCGCAGTTTTTCCTATAAGGAAGCAGAATGGCGCGAGCTGTTCCTTCCCAAACCACCCGCCTGCAACGCTATGCTTTGCATTGCGGGCAGGTCATCCCTCTGATTATACCCAACCCCTCGATAAACTCGGGACAATGCACTATTCATGGCTGTAAGAAGAAGGATCTAAATAGACTATAGTTATCGAAAAACCGCTCTTTGCCTCCCCCACACCCCCGGCAAAGAGCGGTTTTAAAGTTGACAAAAGCTTAATCGCGCACTAAACTATATTCACTTAGGTGAATATAGTGAAAGAAAAAAAGCTGGCCAAGATATTCCGTGCCTTAAGCGAAGAAACCAGGTTAAAATTAATCAGACTCCTTTCGTCAGGTGAAAAATGCGTTTGCAAGCTTTTTCAAGCCCTTGATCTTCCCCAACCAAAAGTCTCGCGCCATCTGGCTTATTTAAGAAAAGTTGGCTTAGTAAAAAATAGGAAAGAGGGGTTGTGGCAACATTACTCGTTAAACACAAAATTGATTAAGGAAGCAAAATTGAACAGTATTATAAAAATAAGTAAAACTAAGGCCAAGCCCAATAAGAAAGGGTGCATGTAAATTTATGGAAAGAGTCGTCCACGAAGAGCGTCACTTAAGTTTTTTTGAGCAATATTTGTCTCTCTGGGTATTCATTTGTATTGTCGGAGGCATTTTTTTGGGTAGGATCGCACCCGGAGTTGCTCTGACGCTGGACCGCGTTGCTGTAGCCAATGTTTCTATCCCAATCGCAATATGTCTATTTTTTATGATGTATCCAATCATGGTAAAAATAGACTTTACCGAGGTTATCAAGGCAGGCAAGACCCCCAAGCCGGTTCTTCTTACATTATTTATTAATTGGTGCGTTAAGCCGTTTACTATGTATTTAATTGCTACCTTTTTCCTGGGATATGTTTTTAAGGGTTTTTTGCCAGGCACTGAAATTATAAAGGACGGCACCACTGTCGAGCTATTCCGTTCATATATATCAGGGGCAATTCTTCTGGGGATTGCTCCCTGTACAGCCATGGTTTTAATGTGGAACTATTTGGCAAGAGGCAACGATGGACTCACCCTTGTAATGGTAGCGATCAATTCGTTAACCATGCTTGTTTTTTATGCTCCGCTGGGTGGTTTTTTGTTAAGGGTTAACAATATGCCGATTCCCTGGGCAACTATAATATTATCTGTTTTGATTTATGTGGCGCTTCCTTTGATTGCCGGATATTTCTCCAGAAAATGGATTATTAAGAATAAAGGCTGGGAATGGTTTGAAAAAAAGTTCCTGCACTTTTTGACCCCTGTATCCATTACAGCTCTTTTAGCCACCCTGGTTCTTTTGTTTTCGTTTAAAGGCGATGTGATTATTGCCCGGCCGCAGGTAATTCTTTTTATAGCAGTTCCTCTGTTTATTCAAACGTGTTTTATTTTTGCCATTGGTTATATTGCGGCAAAATTTCTGAAGCTGAACTTTCGCGACGCTGCACCTGTGGCAATGATTGGAGCAAGCAACCATTTTGAGGTGGCTATTGCTACTTCAACCATGCTTTTTGGCTTGTCTTCGGGGGCTTCATTGGCTACAGTTGTAGGGGTATTGATTGAGGTCCCGGTGATGCTGATGCTGGTCAGGATATGCCTGAAGACGCAAAATTGGTTTAAATAATAAAAGGAGGGAAAAAACCATGTATTCAAAGATTTTGTTAGCGATCGATCTTTCTGATGCTGGTGAGCTATTGGTTGAACATTTGCCAAATTTGATTAAGGTTGGCCTGCGGGAAGTTGTGTTGGTTCATGTTGTTAATCTCAGGGAAGCGGGCGATTTTTCAGAGAGACTCCAGGAGCATGATAAGGAATTTATCGAAAAACAAAAGGCTAAACTTGAGCAAAAGGGCTTAAAGGTAAAAGTAAAAGTTCCGATTGGATTTCCCTCCTATGAAGTACATCAAATAGCTCATAAAGAAAAGGTTTCCCTTATTATGATAGGTTCTCATGGCAGGAATCTGGTGAACGAAATCGTTTTTGGAAGTACCGGGGAGCAGATTATAAGGGATGCCAGGAAACCGGTTTTAATTATGAAGTTTAACATAAAAGAGAAGCAGGCTTGCACTATTTTCTGCAAAAATATCTTTAAAACAATACTTTACCCAACAGATTTTTCTAATAATGCTGAAAAGGTGCTGCCTTATATTAAAAAAGCGCTTGATGCCGGATGCCAAAAAGTAGTTTTGCTTCATGTTCAAGAAGAAGCCAGGATCAAGCCTCACCTTGAGAGCCGCTTGGATGAGTTTAATAAGATTGATCAGGATAGGCTCGACAGGATAAAAAGAGAGCTTTTAGATTTGGGGGCAAAGAAAGTTAAAACTATAATTAAAATGGGCAAGACTATCCCCATAATTTTAGAAGCAGCTGAAGCAGAAGATATCTGCCTTATTACGCTTGGGGCAAGAGGCAGGTCTTTATTAAAAGAAATATTTGTCGGAAGCACTGCCAATAATGTTGTAAGGTACGCGAAAAACCCTGTATTGTTTGTAACATGAAAATCGCAATTGGCGCGGATCACGCCGGTTATAAATTAAAAGAGATAATAAAAAATATTTAAAAAGAAACAAAGTCGAATTCAAGGACTTTGGTGCTTTTTCCGAAAAGCCTGTAGATTATCCGGATTACGCTTTTCCTGTGGCCAAAGCGGTTGCAAAAAGGAAGTTTGATCGTGGAATTCTTGTGTGTGGATCAGGTATTGGAGCGGCGATTGTAGCAAATAAAGTCAAAGGGATAAGGGCGGTAAATGCTTATGATGCTTATACTGCCAAACAAAGTCGCAAGCATGGAGACTGTAATGTTCTAAGTCTCGGTGGCAGAAAACTTTCACGTGCTAAAGCTCTCAGGATCATGAACATTTGGCTTAAGACTGCGTTTTCCGGTGAAGAACGTCATTTGCGGAGAATTCGTAAGATAGAAAAACAATTGTTGAAGGAGGCTCTTTAACACTATGGAAAAGATAAGGATTTTATTCGTCTGTATCTAAAACCCCTGCCGCTCCTGCCTTGGAGATACACAACTAGCTTTAATCCCCTGAATAATTTGATGAAGCTTGACAGGAATTGAACTCCACGATAACATATCAATGGAGATTGACATATCTGTAGATCGGGAACAACATGAATAAGAAAAAAGAAGAATATGATGATGAGAGAGAAAGAAACGCGATTGTAAAACATGTGTCTCGTTCTGCCGGGAAGATTCTTGATGTTGGGACAGGGGATTGCTGCTGCATGGCGCAATTGTTGGCAAAAAAAGGGTATAAAGTTATTGCTATTGATAACAGTCGAAAGAATTTGAAAAAGGCCAGAAAGGAAGCGCGGCGGGAAAAGGTGGGCTCTTATATTGATTTCCAATATGCGGATGCGTCAAATTTGCCTTTTCCCGACAGATATTTTGGCGTAATTTTAGCGTTTAATACCATGCACCATATAAGAAAAAATGAAGAAGCAATAAAAGAGATGCAACGTGTATGTAAAAAGAACGGCAAGGTCATTATTGCTGATTTAACTACTAAAGGGCGTAAAGTTTCAGGGCATAAGAGGAATGATAAATTTTTAGAAAAAATGTATGAGTTGCTAAATTCATATTTCCACAAGGTCAAACGCATTAACAATAAATATACAGCCACCTTTGTGGCGCAGTCGGGAAGATAGCTGTGTTTCCGCTTTTATTTGTGAGCGAGAAATGAAAATATAAAAGGGAAAAGAAAATTGAAAGAAGCGTTTCTATATAAAAAGTTAGACGGCAAAAAGGTTAAGTGCGAACTTTGTCCGCATTTTTGTGTAATTGCCAATGAAAAAAGAGGGATTTGCGGGGTCAGAGAAAACAAAGATGGAACTCTTTATAGCCTGGTTTACGGAATAATTGCGTCCTCTCATGTTGATCCCATTGAAAAGAAACCGCTTTTTCATTTTTTGCCGGGGTCTCTTTCTTATTCAATTGCAACTGCAGGCTGTAACTTTCGTTGTCTTTATTGTCAAAATTATGAGATTTCACAGATGCCCAGAGAGAAACGGGTCATTATCGGTAAAGAGAAAACGCCGAAAGAGATAGTATCTGCCGCCCTAAAAGGCAAGTGCAAAAGCATTGCCTATACTTATACTGAGCCGACTATCTTTTTTGAATTCGCTTATGATACCTCAAAACTGGCCCATGAGAAGGGATTAAAGAATATTTTTATCACCAATGGATTTATGACTGCCGAAGCGCTTCAGATGATTTCTCCATATCTGGATGCAGCCAATGTGGATCTGAAGTCTTTTAGGGATGATTTTTACAGAAAAATAGCTGGGGCTCGTTTGGTTCCGGTGCTGGATAGTTTAAAATTGATGAAAAAGTTAAACATCTGGATTGAAGTAACTACCCTTGTTATTCCCGGCTTGAATGATTCAAAAACTGAACTTGCCGAAATAGCAAATTTTATAAAGAATGAATTAGGAGAAGAAATTCCCTGGCATGTCTCGGCCTTTTTCCCGGCATATAAAATGACTGACCGCCCTCCAACTCCGGCCGAAACTTTGGAGATTGCCAGGGAAATAGGCTTGAGAGCTGGATTGAAATATGTCTATTCTGGGAATATTCCAATAAAAGGAGCTGAAAATACTTACTGCGGGAATTGCAAAAATGTTCTGATCGAGCGTTCCGGTTTTCAAATTATTAAAAATGTTGTACAAAACGGCCAATGTCCCTATTGCGGGAAAAAGATAGGCGGAGTTTGGAAGTGATCATTTCTCGGATAATCTTTTAAAGGAGGGCAAAAATGTCTGCATTTTTATCACCAAGTGAAGTGGCGCAAGCGGTTGTTCAAATGGGAAAGAAAAAAGCCTCTTTGCCAATTATTACCATGTTATTTCTGGCACTGCTTGCTGGAGCATATATTGCAATAGGGGCTCAGCTTGCCACAGTTGTTACTCACGATTTAGCAAAGTATTCAGGAATAGGTTTTGCTAAGTTCATGGGGGGCGCGGTATTTAGCGTTGGACTGATGTTAGTGATTATTGGCGGCGCGGAACTCTTTACAGGAAACAATTTGATTACCATGGCAGTACTTTCAAAAGAAGTCAGTTGGGGACAAAAGTTTCGTAACTGGACCATTGTTTATCTGGGAAACTTTTTGGGCGCTCTGCTCGTAGTATTTATTATGTATCAAACTGGATTATGGGCTATGGGGGAGTCCGCTGTTGGCGCCAAAGCGTTGGCTATAGCTAATGCAAAAGTTAACCTTACTTTTTCTCAGGCTTTTTATCGCGGGATCATGTGCAACTGGTTAGTTTGTTTGGCGGTTTGGCTGGCTATCGCGGGAAAGGACATAGTTTCAAAAATTTTCGCGATCTTTTTCCCGATTATGGCATTTGTCGCCTCTGGCTTCGAGCATTCCGTAGCAAACATGTACTTCGTTCCAATAGGGATTGCTCTTAAAAATCAAAGTGCTGTAGTCGGAACTAGTGGTTTAGCGGGCGAGCTCGGTAATTTGAATTGGGGAACATTTATTTGGGCCAACTTGCTTCCGGTAACTCTCGGAAATATTGTGGGCGGCGCGGTATTTGTCGGGACTATCTACTGGTTCATTTATTTAAGAAATAATAAATAGTAGTTAGTGGGATGCTTTAATGAAAAAATACAAGTGTGTCAACAAAGACCTTTCCCGCCTCTCTTTACTGCTCAAGAATATTAGCGAAGAAAACAGATTAAAGATCATCTGTTTGCTTAAGAGGGGAGAGCTCTGCGTTTGCGAGATAATTGACGCCCTTAAGCTTCCTCACAACTTGATCTCTCACCATTTGAAGGTGTTGAAAAAGATGAAGATCGTTTCGTGTCGTAAGGATGGCAAGTTTAGATTATATAAGTTGAACAGAAAAGAACTAGATTCGTTTTTAGATGATCTATTAATGATAATGAAAGGATCCCGCAAATGAAGGAGCGCACTAAATTTCTATTGATGGTTTTGGGATTCCTGCTAGCCTATTATATCCCTTTTGCTAATGCCCGCGTGCAATCAGCGATCATGGAAGGCTTTCTCATGCTCCAGGAATATGTTCAACTTCATGTTTTGACCTGTCTGATCCCAGCCTTTTTTATCGCCGGAGCAATCTCGGTCTTTGTCTCACAGGCGGCAGTGCTTAAATATTTTGGAGCAAAGGCAAATAAGATTTTATCGTACGGGGTGGCATCTGTTTCGGGATCAATTCTGGCCGTCTGCTCTTGCACTGTTTTACCCCTCTTTGCCGGTATCTGGAAAAGGGGCGCTGGGTTGGGTCCGGCTATTGCTTTTCTCTACTCCGGCCCGGCGATTAATATACTGGCAATCATCTTAACTGCCCGAGTTTTGGGCTGGCAGCTTGGCCTGGCCAGAGCCATTGGCGCGATCGCTTTTTCTGTTATTATCGGTTTGATCATGGCTTTTATCTATCGGCATGAAGAAAAGGCCAAGCATGAAGCCAATGAAGCCATGTTCAATTCATTACCCGAGGAAAAGAGGCCTCTGTCTAAGACGGTGACTTATTTTGCAACCATGATTTTTGTCCTGCTTTTTGCCACCTGGACCAAAACGGAGTTTCCTTCGGGCCTCTGGAATATTATTTTTTCTGTTAAATGGTATCTGACAGGTCTAGCCATGCTGGTTCTTGGCTGGGAAGTCTTTACTTGGTTTGACAGGGATGAGAAAAAGACTTGGGTTGAGTCTACCTGGGAATTTGCCAAGCAGATATTTCCTCTGCTATTCATGGGGGTGTTGGTTGCCGGGTTCTTGATGGGCCGCCCAGGCACAAATAGCGGGATCATACCTGCCAGATATATTGAAATGCTGGTCGGAGGTAATTCCCTTTGGGCCAATCTTTTTGCCTCAGTCTCTGGCGCTTTAATGTATTTTGCGACATTAACTGAGATTCCGATCCTTCAAGGTTTGTTAGGGGCTGGCATGGGCAAAGGCCCGGCCTTGGCCCTGCTTTTGGCTGGCCCGGCCTTAAGCCTGCCGAACATGCTGGTGATCAGAAGTGTTATTGGCACAAAGAAGATGTTGACCTATGTGTTTTTAGTGGTGGTCATGTCCACGATCGCGGGCATGATATACGGATATTTATTTTAAGGAGGCTGGGATATTGAAAAGTATTAGGCTGGATCTGGCGCCGAAAATATTTATCCTGCTGGTTCTTCTGCTGATAATCGCTGGATGTAAAGAAGAGCGGGAGGAAGCGCCTAAGGTCACCCAGCCGACCCTGCCAAAGGTCGTGCAGACTAAGCCTAAAGCTGTGTCAGCAAAGCCTGTTGTTAAACCTGTCCAGAAAATAAAGGTCACTTTTATCGAACTGGGTTCGATCAAATGCCTTCCCTGCAAAATGATGCAGCCGATCATGGATGAAATTGCTGAAGAATACAAGGATCAGGTTAAGGTTGTTTTTTACGATGTTTGGACAGAAGAAGGCCGGCCTTATGCTGAAAAATACCGTGTCCGTGGCATTCCGACCCAGGTATTTCTGGATGAGAAGGGGGAGGAGTTCTACCGCCACGTTGGATTTTTCCCCAAGGAAGAATTGGTCAAGGTCCTGGAGCTCAAGGGGGTAAAATAATGCTGTTGGGATTATTTGAATGGTTAACGGCCGCGGTATCTTCTTCATCCGGACTGGCAATTTTGGCCGCTCTTATCTGGGGGATATTGAGCATTATACTTTCCCCCTGCCATTTGGCCAGCCTGCCTCTGATCATCGGGTTTGTTGACGGCCAGGGGAAGATATCGACCTGGCGCGCTTTTTTGATCTCGCTTCTCTTTTCGACCGGCATCCTGCTTTCGATCGCGGTCATCGGTCTGGTCACGGGGCTGATGGGCAGGATATTGGGAGACATTGGCGTTTGGAGCAATTATTTTGTGGCTGCGGTCTTTATTTTTGTCGGCTTGACTTTGCTGGACATTATTCCGTTTCCCGCCTTTGGTTTGGGGCGCCAGCCGGCTTATCAGAAAAAGGGAATGCTGGCTGCTTTTATCCTTGGCCTGATCTTTGGCCTGGCGCTGGGGCCCTGCACTTTCGCCTACATGGCACCGATCCTGGCAATAGTCTTTAACCTCTCATCAGCTAATTTACTTTTTGGCCTGGCGTTGATCACGGCCTATGCTATTGGCCATTGTTCGGTCATTGTGCTGGCCGGAACATCGACCGAAGTTGTCCAACATTACTTGAACTGGAATGAAAGATCCCGGGGAACCGTTATCGTGAAAAGGGTTTGCGGTGTTCTGGTTATCCTGGGAGGGATTTATCTTATTTTAGGAGGTGGCAAATGATAAAAATCGAAGTGGTTGGGACCGAAAGTGAGGAGCAACAGGACATGCTCCGCAACGTGCACCATGCGATCCATGAATTAAAGCTGGATGCCGAAGTTGATGAAATAACCGATGTGAACGAGATCGCGGATAAGTTCGGCATGGTGGTAACCCCCGCGATCTTTGTCAACGGCAGGTTGAAGTGTCAGGGTCATATCATTGATGTGGAAAAGATAAAAGAATGTCTTAAGGAGGTGAGGTAAGGCGATGGAGATCAAAGTATTAGGGCCCGGTTGCCCGAATTGTCAGGAGCTTGAGCGAAGAGTAAAACAGGCATTAAAGGAGCTTAATATTGAGGCCGCAGTCACCAAGGTGGCAGATATTGCCGAGATCGGCAAGTATATCATGATGACTCCCGGCCTGGTGATCAACGAAAAAGTGAAACATTCCGGCAAACCATTGCCCAGGCCGGAGCAGATCAAAGTATGGATACAGGAAGAGAATAAATAAAAGGAGGCAAATCACATGGCTAAAAAAGGATTGATAATGTGTGTCTGTCAGGGAACCTGCCCGTCGTTCAAAAAAATGGAAATATTCGAGGTTTTAAGCCGTGTCCGCAAGGAAAAAATATTTGATTTTGTTTCTCTGCATCCGCAGCTCTGCGCTGAGGACGGAGACCAGTATCTTAGACTGCTTTTAGCGAACAAAGAGATCGAGAAACTTTACGTGGCTGCCTGCGATCCTTTGATGCAGCAAAAGATGTTCCGCGACTCTTTTGATGCGGTTGGCTTTGACAAGAGCAAGCATGAGGCGATCGATATCAGGAATATGACAACAGATGAGGCAGTTTCAGCAATTAAAGAAAAAATTGGCAATAAATCCTGAGAAGTTAATGTTTAGAATGGATGTGTGTTGTGTTAAAAGCTATCCCAGAAATTAATCAAAAATTTGTTGATTTCTACCGCCAGGTCTTTAAGGACGGGGTTCTATCTCTTAAGACCAAGGAGCTTATCGCCGCTGCGGTTTCCCTGGCAGCCGGTTGTGAGCCGTGTTATGAGACCCATCTGGAAAAGGCAAAAAAGCTGGGTAATACCGACGAAGAGATTAGAGAAGCCATCGCGGTAGCAGAATTAGTAGCATCCGGAAAGATCAGAATGATAGTTGAGAAGGTAAGTGAAAAAGAGAAAAATAGTGGAGGATGTTGCGGATAATAATAAACAGCGGGCGCTATTTATAGAGTGCCTCTCGACTTCGTGACTCGTTAAACTCGCCACTTCGCTCGAGACGAGGGGGACAATGTAATGCGCCCGCTGAGCAGGGGAATAGTGCTTTGTCCTGAGCTTGTCGATGGATTGGGTATAATCAGAGGGATGGTTTGGGAAGGGACGACTCGAGCCAATTTAATTTTACCGCTGAAGGGCCGCACAGGCGAATTTTTTCTTCTAATGACGTATTTTTGACACAGAATGTCGTAAATCTGACGCTTTCCCAATATTCCACTCATAAAAAATTGAAATATACCTGGTAATAAAGTTGCTGGTAGGTTAGGTTGTGGAGGAGGTGAGAGCATGAGCGATGAATTTAAGGGATTTCCTGTATATGTTAAAGCCCTTGAAGCAGTAAAGGAGATTAATCTGTTATGCCAGAGGATAAAGGACCGGAATTATTATTACTTAAACGATCAGATCAGAAGAGCTTCTTCTTCTATTATTCTAAATATTGCTGAAGGTGCAGGAAAATGGTCAAAAAGAGATAAGGCAAATTATTATCGCATTAGCAGAGGATCTGTTTTTGAATGTATTGCCGCCCTTGATTTATTCGAAATTTACCAGCTAATTGAGGAAGAACATGCGGCATATCTAAAAGAGAAACTCAAACAAATTGGCAAAGATTTACAGGCTTTAATAATTAGTGTGGATAAGAGAATTAAATAGTAATTACATTACCTTCGCCTAGGCCTTAGCCTCTGCCTTGGCCTTTAAAAATCCGAGGCGTAGGCTGAGGCGGAGGAATTAAAAATCCTCACCAGCTCGGATTTTTAATTGGAGAGGGGAGGATTTGAACCCCTCGATTCGCTTCCTTCGACAGGCTCAGGACAAGTCGCTCTCTCGGGGCGAAGCCTCCGAAGTTGATGGGCCGGAAAGTAAATTGGAGGGGGGTGGATTCGAACCACCGAAGACCGAAGTCGCCTGATTTACAGTCAGGTGCATTAAGCCGCTTTGCTACCCCTCCGCGCGTCAGCGCCCTTGGCCTTAGCCTTAGGGCCTTTATTAACAACTAACGACTTACGACCTGCAATATAATAAATATTGAAGGCGTAAGCCGCTAGTTTAGGAAAAGAAACTTATCTTTTTTTCTTTTTGCCTTTTTTCTTCTTCTTGCGACCACGAACCATCTTTGCGCGGGAAATATCGCCTTTTTTATCGATGAAATAAAGATAACCAGCTTCTTTTTTGATGCCGCACTTTAAAACTTTTTCTGCCATTTATTTCACCTCCCTTTTCTAGCGAAATTATAGGCGCTGTTTTACAGCCTCAAATAACACAATTCCACTTGCCACTGACGCGTTTAAGGAACTAATCTGTCCCAACATTGGGATGCGCACAACCTCGCTGCATCTTTCTTTTACCAAGCGAGTCATGCCTTTTCCTTCGCTACCAATGACCACCGCTGTCGGAGCCTTAAAATCAACCTCATTATATAACCTCTTCCCGTCGATTTCAAGACCAATGACGTTAATTCCCTCGTCGACTAAAGTGGAAATTGATTCTGCTATATTGGCAACTCTGGCAATCGGCACCAAGTTGGCTGCTTTGGTTGAGATTCTCATCACTGTGTCTGTTACCTGTACCTGGCGGCTTTTGCGGATCACCACGCCGTGGACACCGGCTGCTTCAGCCGTGCGCAAGATGGCGCCAAAATTGTGCGGATCTTCAATTCCGTCGAGAATAATGATAAAAGGGGCTTGTTTTTTGGCCGCGGCCCGTTCCAGCAGTTCAGATAAATCTCTGTAATTATTAAACATTGCGCAGGGCCTGTTCAAAAATTTTGAGAGCCTGGTTAATTTGCTTTTTATTGACAATCAAAGGCGGGATAAAGCGCATTACTGTTCCGCCGCCGCCAGTGGGAATTAATACCAACCCTTTTTCTAAGCAGTAATCCATGATGTTTTTTACAATTACTGCATCCTGGAAGTCAACGCCAATCATTAAGCCAAGTCCGCGGACGTCTTTAATACTCGAATATTTTTTCATCAATTGGACTAGCTTTGATTTAAGGTATGCACCTAGCTTTGTTGAGTTTTGGAGCAGCTTTTGTTGTTTTATTACATCAACCGTAGCAATTGCTCCAGCGCAGCAAACAGGGTTGCCGCCATAAGTGCCGCCATGGGAACCCGGTGACCATTTTTTCATAATATTTGCTGGAGCAGCAATAGCTCCCAGGGGAAAACCTGAGGCAATGCCCTTAGCCATGCAAATAATATCTGGTTTAACTCCGTAATGTTCTATAGCAAACCATTTACCAGTGCGGCCAAAGCCAGTTTGAATTTCATCAACAATTAATAATACATTATATTTAGTACACAAGCTGCGGATGCCTTTAATTAAAGCCTTAGGCCAGGGCACGTAGCCGCCTTCGCCCAGGATTGGCTCCAAGATTAGCCCGGCAATCTTTTTTGTTGCTAATATTTTTTTAATTGAGACTAAATCTGGGTTGGCAATGTAGACATTGGGTAATAATGGCTCATAGCCATCGCGATATTTCATTTTTGAAGTGGTTAAAGACAGCGCCCCCATGGTGCGGCCATGAAACCCGCCTTTGAGTGCGACCAGACCGGGCTTTTTAGTTGCATATTTGGCCAGCTTGATAGCTGACTCAACTGCTTCAGATCCGCTTTGGCAAAGAAAGAATTGGGCATTTTTAATCGGTACAATCTTGCTGAGCTTTTCTGCCAGGGTGATATATGAATCATAATTAGCCACACCAATGCAAATATGGATTAAGTTTTGTAACTGCTTCTTAGCTGCAGCCACAACCTTGGGATGGGCATGACCGGTTGAGCAAACCGCAATGCCAGCGGAAAAATCCAAATATTTTTTACCATCAGTGCCAAAAAGGTAGCAGCCTTTGCCCTTTTCAACTTCAAAATCAGCAAAGTAGCGGCCTAATACAGGCGATAATACTTTTTTACCTCGTGAACTCATGTTTTTCATAGTATATTTATTATACACATATTTCATGGTATACTTCAACCGAATGGCTAGAAATTATTTCAAAATAGTAGTTTTTGTTCTAAGTTTAGTAATTCTTGCTAGTTTTTCTTCGGCATTTGCCCCACTTGATAAGGATAAATTTATTATTAAATTTAAGCCTGGTGCGGTAAAAAAAGTAATAAAAGCATCCGGGGTTGAGGTGCCGACAGTTACAACGGCTTCGCTCAAGGCGTTAAATGCTAAGCATAAAGCCGTGAAAATAAGACAGCTTTATCGCGAGGCTTTAAGGATTCGGCCCGATTGGAAGCATTTAGAAAATTATTATGTGATTGAAACACCAAAACAGAGGAATCCCAAAGCAGTTGCTCGGGATTATAAAAAAGACCCTAATGTTATTTCTGCAAAAGAGTCCTCCATTGTTTATGCCTTTGATGTGACGCCTAATGACCCGGAATTCAGCAAGCAGTATGGCCTAACTAATATTTCAGCCCCTCAAGCCTGGGACAGGACAAAAGGAACCTCAGAAGTAATTATTGCGGTTTTGGATACGGGCATAGATACTGATCACGAAGATTTTTCCGGCCGGATAGACTCGCGCGGCAAGGATTTTGTTAACGGTGACAATAATCCAGAGGATGACTTTGGACATGGAACTGCGGTTTCTGGGGTGCTGGGTGCGGTAACCAATAATGGCAAGGGTGTCGCAGGTGTTGACTGGAACGCAAAAATATTGCCGATCAAAGTCTTGGATAATGCGGGTCGCGGGTTTATGTCAGATATTTTAGATGGCATACAGTACGCCAATGCCTTGGGCGTTGACGTGATGAATATGAGCTTTGGCCAATACAGCGATGATGAAGATCTGATGAGGGATTGTCAGGATGCCTATGATAATGGCATTGTGCTTATTGCCGCGGCAGGTAATGGCAATGTTGATTGGCCGGCTTATCCAGCTTATTATTCCTTTGTTATGGCCGTGGCTGCAGTTGATTCGGCAGATAAGAGGTCAATCTGGACCGGCTTTGATCCGGAAACAGGCAAGCAGCAGGCTTCTAACTATGGTGACTGGGTAGATATTTCTGCCCCTGGCACATCAATCTGGTCAACGCATATGGGAGGCGATTATCTTGGCTCAAATAATGGAACTTCATTAGCGTGTCCTTTTGTTTCTGGGCTAGCGTCCTTGCTTAAGTCTGTTAATCCTGATCTTACCAATGAGCAAATTGTGAATAAGATTATGGAATCAGCTGATAATATTGATAGTCTTAATCCTGGTTATGCTGGTAAGCTTGGAGCGGGGCGGATAAATGCGTATAGTGTTGTTTCCGGACTCATTGCCAGGATTTCTACCCCAGAGGCAGGCAGTTATCTAAAAGGCAGTGTTGATATTTACGGCACAGCCACAGCCTGGGATTTTTCTCAATATATCTTGGAAGCTTATCAGGGCAGTTCGTTTGTGGTGACTGTTGAGACTAGTACCACTTCTCTAGAAAGCGCTAAGCTGGCGACCTGGGATACAACAGGGCTTAATGGTGAGTACATCCTGCGCTTAAAAGTTTTAACTGCTACCTCGGCCAGTGAGGAAGCAGAAAAGAGTTTTTATGTTGATAACACAGATCCTGTGGCCTCAATCAGTTCACCATTAAACGGCGCGAATATTAATGATGGAATTGCAGTTACAGGTAGTGCCAAGGACCAATATTTTGACTATTACACCCTGGAATACGGGGCAGGGTCGGCGCCAACAAGCTATGAGTTAATTGAAAAAAGTTATGTGGCTGTTGATGCTGGGGCCTTAGCCAGCTGGGAAACATCTGGCTTGGAAGGAGTTTATGGTCTGAGATTAAGAGTATATGATAAGGCTGACAGGATAAGTTCTCAAACACTATCGGTTAATGTTCTTTCAGTAACACCTACTCGAGAGGTTGGGCCAGTAGCGGGGCTGCCCTTAACATATACTTTGCCTAACCCATTTGACCGCACGGCTACCTCTGAAGTAACTTTTAATTATTATCTTGAAGGCAACTTTAACACCCAAATATTCCTTTTTGATCTTTCTGGAAATTTGCTGTGGCGCAGAAATTATATCACTGGGACAGACGGCGGTAAATCAGGGGCAAATTCGCCCAGCTGGGATGGCAATGATTTTTCAGGTTCAAATGTGCCTACAGGGGTTTATCTTTATCAGGTAATTGCTGAACAAAAAGTAATTGCCCGGGGAAAGATTGTAATCTTGAACTAGAAGTTTAACGAGCCTTCAAACGAGGTTAGGGTTGCTTTAAAGTCATCATCACTATTCTTCCTGTTTTTATAATCTACAGTTTTTATTGAGGCAATAAAAACAAAGCTGGTTAAAACCGGATTGTCTACAGGGATTGAAATATTAAGGCTGTAGGTCTCAGTTGTCTTATGTAGATCAAGATCAGCCATAGAGCCTGATTGAACTTCTCCGCGGTTATCCTCATCTTGACGATTGTAGACCAGCGTTCCCCAGCTGGCTACTTTGTAAGTCACTTTACTGTCTACAATAGTTTTAGTCCGTGCCTCTGGCGAAGCTTTTAAATCTTTGATAACCTGGGTTACTTTTTCGCTGATATTTGAGCTTAAACTTAAACTGGGCATAGGAATAATCGTTATGCCAGCGCTGGTTGTTTTGTTTTCTGTTTCTGTGTCAATCTGGCTGCTGACAATTGGATGGTCATTTTTATTTTTGTAGTTTTCAAGCGAATAACCAAATGTTAATGGCACAATTGGATGGGGCACCACATTCATGTTGTAGCCTTGTGAAAAAGTGTTGGTATTGGTCCTTACACCTTCTGTTGTTCCCGAGGGAGCAGTTTGTATATTGTCAGACAATTTATAGTTAGAAGAGAGTTTTACGAAGCTGTAAGAGATTGGTGTCCAGGTTGTAGTATAAGCATTTGATTTACCTGTGGTCTTATTTTTTTCTCCGGTCTCTGGGATTGATTCGCTCTGGGCGCCGCTCCAGCTGCCGCCTATCCAGGGGAAGGGCGTAAGCCTTACGTTGGCTGAGGTGCGTTCAGTTTTTGGGTTAGTGCCGTCCACAATCAGGGTTGTTGTTTCCTGGCGGTTGTGGTCAAGGGAGGTCGTTAACATGTTGATTGGGATTAAATCCATATGATAAGTCTCGTTTTTAGTTGTGGTAACTTCATCGGTTGCGTTAAAATCTTTGACCAAAGTTTCGGAAAAAGAATCACGCAAATTGACACGGGCGGTCCATTTTCTCAAGAAACCGGGAGTGAGATCCAAGGTAAAATTATAGGAAAGATCTGTTGCCCGGGTATGGGAAGAGAGGGCTTCAACAGTTGCTTCAGTGGTGCTGGTTTTAAGGGAAACGGTTTTTGGTTCACTTACCTGAAAATCATAGCCTGCGGAAATGCGATCTGTTGCTTTAAGGTTGCCGTTGGCGTGGTAAAAATCAATTGTGCTTTCAGAAAAGTTGTTACTGTCGCGTTTTGAGTCTGCTTGTGAAAAAGTCTTTTTCAAATCATATTTTTGAGTATAAGCAAGTACCCAGCCCTTCCATTCTGCAGGGACCAGGCCCAGGCTATAGGATTCCTGCAGAGAGTCATTGTTGTGGGTAGTTGATCCTGGTACATAATCATCCAGGCTTTGGTAATTACGATAGCCCAAGTCGATTTTTAATAAATTATTAGGGTTAATACCGGTTGAAATTGAGTTGTCATAACTGGCCAGGTATCTATCCTCATAGTTGCTTATGGGATTGCGGTTTTCTTTGTAAGAGTAATTTGTATAGAAAGAGTGAAAGTCATCTGGCGCATATTTTACGCTATATTCATTGTATTCTGAGCCCAGGCCGATAGATGTCCCTCCCATAGGTGTGAAGTCATGACCAATTCTTTTGGTTGTACCGCCTAAGGTAAGGACGTCGCCAAAAAGCTTGGTTTGCCCGCCTAGTTTGTAGGCATAGTCGCTTTTGGTGCGGACTTCAATTCCGCCGGAAGAAAGCGACTGATAATCATATTCAATCCGAATAGCATCCTGGGTTGTTGGTTCAATATAATAAAAGGTAACTTGGCCGGGTTTGGCATAGCTGAAGAAATAATCGATGTCCTTGTTAAGCAGGCGTTCATTGACGTAAACTTTTTCTGTGTCTTCAATAATTTCTTCCGGGGCATGGAGAGGATAGTTCTTTTTCCCATTACCGCTAAAGGATTCAGAGGTCGGTACCTTGGCCAAAAACCGGTCGGTATCACTTTTGGCATAAGCAGTTTCAATTTTAAAAATATCGCCAATTTTAAACTGACCGTCAAAACCAAAAACAGACTGTGAAATATCTTGCGTGGTTGTGCCCTGGGGCGGCACATATTGGTAGATGATCTGGAAGTTTTTGGTTGTTTCAAGCTCTTTGTTAAAAGTAATCTGCGGGTTGTCAGCATTGTAATCAATGGAATACCCGGTATCACCAGCATCACCTTCAAAGCTTGAGTTTCTGGTATAAGTGACAATATCAGAAGAACCCTGTTCCCAGGCTTGAATTCTTTCTGACCCAGGCACAATATTTCTTATGTTGCGCAAATAATAGGGTCCCTGTGTTCCGTCACCAACCCCAGAGTAGCGGCCAACAATACTTTTATAATAAGTGTAGGTAACTGTGACAATGGCTTCTGTTGTTGAATTGAGTAGCGCATCATTAAGGAACTTGATCGTACCAGTTTGATAGCCATCGCTGGGATCGTTTGGATCATTGATATAAGCTAACTTTGCTTCAGGCGTCGAATAGTAATAGCCGGTTGCCGGGTTAATCTCGGTTTTTGGAAAAGCGTAATCAACTTCTGGTGTAAGAGTAACTCCATTGAAGGTAACAATTACATTAAAGCCGGCTTCATCAGAAGCCACAACTGGTCGGTTGTTTAAATATATCGTGTTATTATCATCTTCTATATCCTGCTTAGAAAAACTTTCTATCGCTGTCTTCGTATTGCTAACTGACCCTGCCTTGGCTGATTCGCGCAAATAGGTTGTGCCAAGAATTATTTCTGTTGGGTGTTTTGACTCGGGGCGGGTTGGGACCACCATAATATTATAGCTGTAATCAGCCTTAATCTGTGATGTTTCAGAAATGTTGATGCCAAAGATTATTTCGCCGGTCTGGTAATTAATTTTGTAGTCGAGGTCGCGCACATAGAGTTTGCCGTCAACCTCGATTCGTTCACTTTCGACAACTATGTGCGGATGCGAAAGATTATAAGGACCGCGGCTGCCAATGCCCTCAATGGCGTCACTTTTCTGAGAGGTCTCGTAATGTTGGTATTCAATAATTAAAACTTCGCTTTTGTTAGGGAGAAATCGCGTCAATAATTTTATTTCTCCGGCAGCGTAGCGAATTATATAGTCCTCGTTTTTCTTTAGCTCTGTGCCCATAAAGGTGAGGCGTTCGCTAAAGTTGACTACCGACCGTTTTTTAAGGCGATAGACGCCTGAAGCTTCTTCCTCCTGCACCTCAGGTTCAACCGTGCCGCCAGAGGGATAAAATTCCCTGGTAGATTTAATTATTGGCTCTGGCTTTGGCGTTGGTCGGCCAAATTCCTCCGGGTCAATGATAAATCTTGATTGAAACCCAAAGAAATCACGCTTAGATAGGGAAGGGAAAAACAAATCAAGGATATTAGTATATTCATATGAGTATTTAAATTCATCAACTGAAGTAAGGATTTTGTTAAAAGTAATTTTCCCTTCAAAATAGTCGATCGTATAATCAATATTCCTGGCCAAGGACGTATCATTTAACTCAATATGTTCCGATCCTTCAACGATGGAGCCATGACCTAAATTGTAAGGTCCTTTTGTGTTATTCCCCTTTTGCGAGGTCAGATTTTGGGTTTGGCTCTTAAGCTTGGCCGAGGGGATAGTGATAACATCATACCAGCCGTCTTTGGCTGTCAGCATAACTCCATTAATATATTTTGAAGTTGAAGCAAACTCGTTACCAGAAAAATTAGCTGTGATATCGCCAAAGCTTAATTCATTATTGTAATATTTTACTTTTACATCGTAGCGGTCAGGTGTTTCTGGTTGTTGTTCTAAGTCGTATGACACAGAAAGGTTCTCAGATAATTGGCCCAAAATCCTCAACTGTAATCTTTCCTGCCATGGTCCGCCGGTTAAAGTGGGGGAGAACCCGCCCAACTGGGTTAAGCCGGTAAAGTAGTTCTTTTGCGGTGAAACTTTCGCACTTTTAAATTCCCATTTTTTAAAACCAGAGATATCAAGCTGCGGATATGTCCCTTGTTGGGCAAAGGCTAACCCAAGACTGATGGAGCTCAGTCCAATAAAAATGGCTAGGATTAATTTTTTCATTAAGCCTGATATTTTTTAACAATCAAAATAGCATTATGCCCGCCAAAACCAAAGGAATTTGACATGGCAAGGCTGATTGATTGTTTGCGGGCCTTGTTGGGAACGTAATCCAGATCGCATTCTGGGTCAGGTGTTTCGTAATTGATGGTTGGAGGAATAATTCCGTTATTAATGGACAATATGGTTGCGATTAATTCAACTGCCCCGGTAGCGCCCAATAGATGGCCAAACATAGATTTGTTGGAGCTGATGGGAACCTTTTTAGCACGTTCGCCAAAAACAGTTTTAAGCGCCATAGTTTCGTATTTATCATTAAGTTGAGTGGAAGTGCCATGGGCATTTATATAATCAATTTGTTCAGGGGTAATCTTGGCATCTTTTAGCGCTGCCTGGATTGCTCGCACAGCTCCTTCTCCGCCTGGGGCAGGGGCCGTGATATGACTAGCATCGCTGCTCATGCCATAGCCAATTATTTCTGCATAGATCTTGGCCCCGCGAGCCTTGGCATATTCTAGTTCTTCGAGGATAACAACGCCGCTGCCCTCGCCCATAACAAAGCCATTCCTGTTTTTATCAAAAGGTCGGCTGGCGTGCTCAGGATCATCATTATTGGCAGAAAGTGCTCGCGCCGCACAAAAGCTAGCCACACCCAGTGGGGTGATAGATGCTTCCGCTCCCCCGGCAATCATGGCTTTGGCAGCGCCGCGTTGGATAATTTTGAAAGCATCGCCAATACAGTTTGTTCCTGTGGCGCAGGCAGTTACTACACAGGAATTAGGACCCTTTGCGCCAACGTGTATTGAAACATAACCAGCGGCCATATTAGCTATCATGTAGGGAACAGTAAAAGGGCTTAGCTTATCCGGGCCCTTAGTTTGAAGGTTTTTTAGTTGTTCTTCTAAAAAGCCAATGCCGCCTATGCCTGAGCCAATTATTACTCCGATGTCGTTAGCATTGTCAGGACCAATGCTGAGATTAGCGTCTTTAACTGCTATTTTAGCCGCAGCTACAGCAAATTGAATAAAAGGCACTAAGCGGCGGGCTTCTTTTTTGTCCAAGTATTCAGCCGGGTTAAAATCTTTTACCTCAGCAGCGATTTTGGTTGGAAAGGCGCTGGCATCAAAATGGGTAATAGGGCCTACGCCATTTTTACCGGCAACTAAATTTTGCCAGAAAATATCCTTACCATTGCCAATTGGCGAAATTACCCCCATACCAGTTACTACAACGCGTGTCATGCTTGGATCTCCTCTGTTTCTTTTACAAGTTCTTTAATAATTTCTGCCGCAGGCTTAATGCTGCGGTCTTTTATTTTCCAGACGTTTTCGCCGGAAAAAACAATACCATTATCAATGTCTCCCTGCTGGGAGTTTATCAGCGCTTGAATTATACAATACTCCAAAGAGCAATTTTTAAGACAAAAATCACAGCCAGCTGGTTTAGGGGCTGATTTGTCTAATATCTTTTCAACAAAGGCCGTCTTAATGGCTCGGCCGGGCATGCCTACGGGAGAGCTAATGGTAACAACGTCGTCTTTTTTTGCTTCCTGGTAGCGTTTCTTATATGCGAGGGAAGCATTGCATTCTTCTGCCAGGACAAAGCGAGTAGCAATTTGTACGCCGTTGGCCCCCAGCTTAAACATGTCAACAATGTCTTGGCCAGTAGTTATACCGCCGGCTGCAATAACCGGCAGGTTAGTTACTTTTCTAATTTCTGGAAGGATTTCTCTTATCGGGCGGTCTGTGCCTAGATGTCCGCCAGCTTCTTTGCCTTCTACCACTATGGCGGCTGCGCCGCAGCGGTCAGATGTTTTTGCCAGGCGGGCGGAAGAAACAATTGGGACGATGGGGGTATTGTTATCTAAACCAAACTTAAAAATATCTCGGGAAAAACCAGCCCCGACAAAAACGAGGTCGATTTTTTCCTGGATCGCAGTTTTAACAATCCCCCAAAATTCCCGTGCGGCAAACATTATGTTAATACCGATAATGCCACCGTTTGCAAGTTCCCTTGCAATCTTTATTTCTGAGCTTAATTCACTAAAGCTCATACCCGAAGCCCCAATAACACCAATGCCTCCAGCCGCAGCCACTGCTCCAGCCAGGGCACCAGTTGATATTCTGATTGCCATGCCGCCTTGAATTATTGGCAGCGGGGCAACAAACCTATCTATTTTTAATTCGGGCAATTCCATAATTTACTTCTTTGCGTGAGTGGTAATATAACTCATTGTATTACCAATCGTCTTAATTTTTTCCGCGTCTTCATCCGGGATCTCTATGCCAAAGGCTTCTTCTAAAGCCATGACAAGCTCAACTGTATCTAAAGAATCAGCTCCGAGATCATCAACAAAAGATGCTTCGCGGGTTATTTCTGACTCGTTAACCCCCAGCTGTTCCACCACAACCTTTTTTACCTGTTCAAAAATTTGTGCATCATCCATTCCTAATTCACCCCCCCCTTTTTTAAGTGTTCATTAACATGCCGCCGTTGACGTTTATTACCTGGCCGGTAATATAATCAGCAGCTGGACTGGCTAAAAACAAAACTGAAGCAGCGATATCCTCGGGCTGTCCTAATTTTCCCAGAGGAATTTGCTCCAACATTTTCTTTTTAATATCTTCCGGGATCTTATCCGTCATAGCGGTCTGGATAAACCCCGGGGCAACGGCATTAACTGTAATGCCTCTGGTGGCCAACTCTCTGGCCAAAGTTTTGGTCAGCCCAATTACGCCTGCCTTTGAAGCAGCGTAGTTAACCTGGCCAGCATTGCCCATCTCCCCTACAATTGAGGCGATATTGATAATTTTACCTGAGCGCTGCTTCATCATCAAGGGAGTAATTGCTTTACACAGGTTAAACGTGCCTGTCAGGTTGATGGAGATTACTGCGTCCCAGTCTTCTTTTTTCATTCTTATTAGCAACGTGTCTTTGGTAATACCCGCATTGTTGACTAGAATATCGATTTTGCCAATAGTTTTTACTGCAGCCTCAACTTCAGCCAGGTCGGCTACATTTAGTTTGAGAGGGGATCCCTTAATTTCCTTGGCGGTTTCAGCCGCCAGTTCAAGATTAATATCTGAAACAATAACTTTTGCTCCTGCTTTAGCCAGGCTGTTCGCAATAGCTTTGCCAATCCCCTGGGCTGCTCCAGTTACCAGGGCAGTTTTGTCTGCGAGAATCATGTTTATCCTCCTTTATAGGTGGTTAGGTGGATGGGTTGATAGGAATTATTCCTAACCACCAAACCACCCAACAACCTATCTACCTATATATCTAAATAGGTTTTTGTATCTATGTTCCGATCTATCTTCTTAATTAACCCAGAAAGTACTTTCCCAGGTCCAACTTCAACAAAATTGCTGATACCGTCACCGATCATTCTTTTGACAGAATCTTCCCAAAGAACCGGGCTGGTTACTTGTTTAATTAAAAGGTCCCTGATTTCTGAGGCGCTGGTTACGTAGTTAGCAGTAACATTAGCCACTACAGGAATCTGGGCGTCTTTAACCCCAATCTTATCAAGTTCAATTTTAAGCTTGTCAGCTGCAGGCTGCATTAGCGGGCAGTGGAAGGGCGCAGACACTGCTAAGGGAATAACCCGTTTTGCCCCAGCTTGTTTTAGTTTTTCGCCAGCCGCAGCCACGCTTTCTTTTTTGCCTGAAATAACAACCTGGCCAGGCGAGTTGAAGTTAGCTGGCCAGACATTGGTTGTTTGTTCACAAATTTCTTTTATCTTATTGTTATCTACGCCAATAATTGCTGCCATGGCGCCTTCACCTAAAGGAACGGCCTCTTGCATGAACTTGCCGCGTAGGTGAACAATTTTAACCGCATCTTCAAATTTAATAGCGCCTGCTGCGACTAGAGCGGAATATTCTCCCAAGCTATGACCTGCAACGCTTACGGGTTTGAAGTTGGATGTTTGAAGTTTCTCGAGAGCAGCTATACTAACAGTTAAAATCGCAGGCTGAGTGATTTGAGTTTTCTTTAGCTCTTCTTCTGGCCCTTCAAAGCAAATCTTTTTGAGGTCGAACCCCAAAATCTGGTTTGCCCGATCAAGATATTTTTCAGCCAAATCCTTACCCATGCCAACGCTTTGCGCGCCCTGGCCTGGGAAGACAAAAGCTGTCTTCATAATTATCCCCTAAGTTCTTTAAGTTTTTTGGTCAATAAAGGGACATATTCAAATAAGTCCCCAACAATGCCGTAAGTGGCAACCTTAAAGATCGGGGCATCCGGATCTTTATTGATCGCCACAATTGTGTCTGATGACTGCATCCCAACTAGATGCTGAATTTTACCAGAGATTCCACAAGCAATATATAGTTTTGGAGCAACAGTTTTCCCAGTTTGCCCAACCTGATGATGGGCAGAGATCCAGCCAGCGTCAACGGTAGCTCGGGAAGCGCCAACTGCTCCTCCAAGAGTTTTAGCCAATTCTTCAATAAGGGCAAAGTTTTTAGCTTCGCCAATGCCGCGGCCGCCAGAAACGATTATTTCTGCTTCAGCCAGATTCACTTTAATACTTTCATCTTTAATCACTTCGATAAGTTTAACTACTAAGTCTTCTGGATTAATTGCTGGCTTAAATTTAATAACATTACCTTGTTGGGATTTTGGGTTTTGAGCTTTGGATTTCCGGAAGACCTTGGGTCTGACGGTAGCCATTTGAGGTCGGTTGTTTGGAGAAATAATGGTGGCCATGATATTCCCACCAAAAGCAGGACGAGTTTGACGTAGGATTTTCTTTTCTGGATCGATATCCAAACCAGTACAGTCAGCAGTTAGCCCTGCGCCAACGCGAATGGCTAATCTGGCAGCTAGATCCCTGCCCATGGTAGTTGCCCCAAGCAGGAAAATTTCCGGTTTGTGTTTGGTTAGAACTTCCGCAATAGCCCGGGTATAGGGGAGGGACTTATAATCTTTTAATTCATCATGGTGAAGCAAATAAACTTTATCAGCGCCGTATGAAAATAAATGTTCAAGTTCTTCTTCGATGTCTTCTCCTCCGCAGAGAACCGCAGAGAGGTCAGTTTTTAAGTCTTGAGCTAGCTTCCTGCCTTCACCCAAGAGTTCATAAGCAACAGGTTGAATTTTACCCTCGCGCTGCTCAGCAAAGACCCAGACACCTTTGTATTGGCTTAAGTCAGTGCTTGATTCTTTTTCAACTTTAATTTCAATAGCATCAAATTTACAGGGATCAACACAAGCTCCGCATAAGGTGCATTTATCAAGGTCAATTACTGCTAATTTCTTAGGTGTGCCTTCTCTTGGCTGCATCTCAATTGCTGCAAAAGGGCAGGCCTTAACACATAGGGTGCAGCCAGTACATTTTTCCGCGATTACTTTAATGCTCATACTAAATTATCTTTCTTTCTTTTACCTTGGCAATCAACTTATCAACTATTTCATTTGGTTCGCCAGACAGAACTTCACCGTTGCCCTTGGGTGGTGGAGTGAAAATCTTAACTACCTGGGTTGGTGAACCATTTAAGCCGATATTTTTTTCATCAGCTTTGATATCAGCAGCGGTTAGGGTCTTAATCTCTGCCTTTTTAGCCCTCATCATGCCTTTTAGAGACGGCATGCGCGGTTCATTGATCTGTTTTACAACTGTGATAACTGCAGGTAGGGGACATTCCACAACTTCATTAACTTCTTCCAACAACCGTTCAATCTTGGCTTTGTCTCCCTCAACTTCTATCTTTACAGCAAAGGTTACCTGGGGAATGCCCAGCCATTCAGCAATGCCAGGGCCCACTTGAGCAGTATCGCCATCAATGGCTTGTTTACCGCAGATAATTAAATTGTAGTTGCCAAGCTTTTTGATGGTCTGAGCCAGGGTGTAGGAAGTTGCCCAGGTGTCAGAGCCGGCAAAAGCGCGGTCAGAAACCAGGATAACTTCATCAGCGCCCATAGCTATGGTTGTTTTTAAGGCTTCGGCCGCCTGGGGTGGGCCCATAGTGATAACTGTTACTTTGCCGCTGTGTTTTTCTTTAAGTTTAAGTGCGGCTTCCAGGGCATTTTCATCAAAGGGGTTAACAATGGAAGGCACGCCTTCCCGAATCAGGGTGTTGGTTTCTGGATTTATTTTAACCTCTGTGGTTTCTGGAACCTGTTTGATGCAGACAATGATGTTCATTTTTTCTTAGCAGCGCTTTCCTTGATCAGAGACAGGGCAATCTGGTTCCGCTGGATCTGGTTAGTGCCTTCGTAAATCTGGGTTATCTTGGCGTCGCGCATCATTTTTTCAACAGGATATTCTTTCATGTAACCATAGCCGCCCAAAACCTGGACAGCGTCAGTTGTAACTTTCATTGCTGTGTCAGAAGCGAAGAGTTTAGCTTCACAAGCAGGCAACGTGTAATTCTTGGTCCCAGCATCAATCATCCTGGCTGTTGCATAAACTAAGGCTCGAGCAGCTTCAGTTTGTGTTGCCATGTCAGCTAATATATGTTGAACAGCCTGAATACTGGCAATTGGTTTGCCAAACTGAACTCTTTCACGAGAATATTTCAAGGCCTCGTCTAAGGCGCCTTGGGCAATGCCAACTGCTTGAGCTCCGATCCCTGGTCTGGTTAAGTCCAATGTCTTCATCGCCACAATAAAGCCCATGCCTTCACGAGCTAGGAGTTGGCTTTTGTGGATCTTACAGTCTTGAAAAACTAACTCTCTGGTGGCTGAGCAGCGAATGCCCATTTTGTTTTCTTTTTTGCCAAAAGTAAAACCAGGGGTGTCTTTTTCAACAATAAAAGCAGAGGCCCCGCGGGCGCCTTTCTTTTTATCCGTCATAGCAATCAAGGTGTAGACATCAGCTTCTCCGCCATTGGTTATCCACTGCTTGGTTCCGTTTATTATGTAATGGTCGCCGTCTTTGACCGCGGTGGTTTCAATCCCAGCTGCGTCAGAACCTGCATTAGCTTCAGTTAGGCCAAAGGCTGCGAGTTTTTTACCAGCAGCAATTTCTGGCAGGTATTTCTTTTTTTGTTCATCAGTGCCGAAAATAATTATCGGGGTAGAGCCAAGGGCTGAAGCAGCGAAAGTTACGCCAACGCCGCCGCAAATCCGACTTATTTCTTCAGTTGCTAAGCAGAAATTAAAAACGCTGATTCCCATGCCGCCGTATTCTTCTGGAATGTAAAGCCCGCAAAGGTCAGCATCAGCAAAAGCCTTCATCGCTTCCCACGGGAATTCACCTTTTTCATCCCATTCTTGGCGCTTGGGCAGGGCTTTTTCTTGCGCCACTTTTCTGGCCAAATCGCGGATCATTTGTTGTTCCTCAGTTAATAGATAATCAAGCATGGTTTACATCCTCCATTTAATAACATTTGCCCCGCAGGTTAGGCCTGCGCCAAAACCTGACAGGACAATTATATCATTGTTCTTAATTTTTCCATCAGCCAAGGCCTCATCTAAAGCTAAGGGGATAGAAGCAGCTGAGGTGTTGCCATACTTTTGCAGGTTAACATAAACCTTGTCTTTTGGCAATCCTATTTTCTTGACAACGTGATCAATTATCCTGACGTTGGCCTGATGCGGGATGAGCAAATTAATGTCTTTTAACTCAAGTTTGGCTGCTTTTAGCACCTCTTTAATTGATTCCTCAAGCACCCTGACCGCAAATTTGAAAACTTCTTTACCGTCCATAGTAATGAAGCGGCCGTTTTTTTCTTCTGGGTCGCGAGAGCCACCGCCAGGCATTATCAGATGGGGGCCAAGGTGGCCTTCAGCTTTAAGCCAGTTGGCCAAAATACCTGAGCCGTCATCTGAAGCAGTTAAAACAACTGCCCCGGCTCCATCGCCAAACAAGATACAGGTGCCGCGATCTTTCCAATCAAGATATTTAGTTAAAGTATCAGCTCCAACGACCAAAATGTTTTTATAAATGCCATTTTCAATAAAATTACAGCCCACTGTTAAAGCATAATTAAAGCCCGAGCAGGCAGCTGAGACATCAAAAGCCGCGGCCTTTTTGGCGCCTAATTTATTTTGCAAAATACAGCCAACGGAAGGAAATAAGTAATCTGGGGAAGTTGTGCCGACAATAATCAAGTCAATTTCTTCAGCGCTGATCTTAGCAGAAGCCAGGGCTTTTTCCGCAGCAGCTAAAGCCAGGTCTGAGGTAGCGGTGTTTTCGTTGGAAACCCTTCTTTCGATAATTCCAGTGCGGGTCCTAATCCACTCGTCACTGGTATCAACAGATTTTGTCAGGTCATTATTAGTTACAATTTTATCCGGGACCCTTGAACCAACGCCAGCTATCCTTGCCCTCATGCTTTTTTCTCTATTTTTGCGGCCATATTGCCTTTGACAGCCTCAGCTGTTTCGCGAATAGCGTTTTTAATCGCTTTAGCCTTGGCCCGGCCATGGGCTTTGAAAACTACGCCATTAACGCCCAGCAGCGGGGCGCCGCCATAATCATCGTACGTAATCTTTGAGCGCAGTTTAAATAGGGCAGGGAGCAGAAAGGCCAAACCAATTTTATTCATGACACCTTTAGACAATTCAGTTTTTAATAATTGAAAAACAGATGAGGCCAGGCTTTCAGCAAACTTTAGGATTAAATTGCCGACAAAACCATCGCAGACAATAACATCAGCTCTGCCTTGCAGGATTTCCTTTGATTCAACATTGCCGATAAAGTTAACTGGGGTTTGTTTGATGAGGTTCCAGGCTTCGCGTGTTAGTTCATTGCCTTTTTCTTTTTCTTCTCCAATATTAAGTAATCCAACGCGTGGATTTTCGATGTGTAAAACGTGCTTGGCATAAAGACTACCCATAACGGCAAATTGCTGCAAATGTTGGGGTTTGCAATCAACATTGGCTCCCATGTCGAGCAAAAGAACCTTGCCACCTGGCAAAGGGAATTCTGTGGCAATGGCAGGGCGTTCAACCCCTGGCTGGCGGCCAAGTTTAAACAAGGCGGCGGCCATTAACGCGCCGGTGTTACCCGCAGAGACAATTCCGTCAGCTTTGCCTTGTTTTACAAGGGAGACAGCAACATTAATGGAGGCGTCTTTTTTGCTTTTTACTGCCTGGGCTGGTGATTCATTGTTGCCAATTACTTCAGAAGCAGGCACAATGGGCAGCTTGCCATGTTCTTTGTATTTTTCCAGCTCGTGGCTTAATAATTGAGGTTTGCCTACCAAGACAATTTCAGTTGCAAGTTCCTGGCTAGCTAAAACTGCTCCCTTGACTATTTCTGCAGGGGCATAATCCCCTCCCATCGCATCAACTGCGATTCTAGTCATGGTTTATTTCTCCTTCTTCTTACCCTTTTTTTCCTTGCCCCGAGCCTGTCGAGGGGTTTTTACAACGCGTCCTTTATAGGTGCCGCAGGAAGGGCAGGCGTGGTGGGGAAGGCTGTGAGCGCCGCAGCTAGGACAAGTTGTGCTGCTTTTTGATTTGAGACGATAATTTGAAAAGCGGCGTTTGTTTTGCCTTGAATTACTATGTCTTTTTTTTGGTACTGCCATTATTTAGTCTCCTTTGCTTCGACTCTCCTTCGACTCGCCCGCCGCAGGCGGGCTCGCTCAGGATCGCTCAGCATTAATTCCTTGACAATCTGGTGAACACAAATTTGTCATAGGTAGTGCGAGCAATAGATTCTGTCTTATTATTTCCGTTAGATCTATTGTATTATTGGCTTCAATTGGAAAAACAAAATCTTCCTTATGAAGCTCAACTTCTTTGCTCTTTTTATGTTGAGGCTCTGGCATTGCCAGTGCAAATTCCTCATCAATTTCTATGCTCAGGGGAGTTTTAAATTTTTTCAGGCATCTTGAGCATTCTAGCTCTGCTTCAGTCTCAGCCTTGCCTTTTACCAGGACAACTGTCCCGGTGTTAACTAAATGCAACTTTATTTTGATTGGCTGGGTAAGGGTTAGCTCATCTTCTGGAAAACTAACGTTACTATTTTCTTCAATATCTGCTTCGTTCCCAACCTTTTGCAGCAGTTCTGTTAGGTCTATCTTCACAACAAGCGCTAATTATACTTGTTTTTGAGAGGGCAGTCAACGACTTGCCCTGGGATGGGCTGCGTCGTAAACCTCTTTGAGGCGTTCTTTGGTGATATGAGTGTAAACCTGGGTGGTGGAAAGCGAAACATGGCCCAAAAGCTCCTGGACCATCCTCAAATCTGCCCCCCCGGCCAAAAGGTGGGTGGCAAAGGAATGGCGCAGGGTGTGGGGCGTGACTTTTTTGTTGTTGCCAGCCATTTTAGCATAATGTACAATCAGACGTTCCACTGAGCGGGTGGTCAGGCGGCCTCCCCGGCGGTTGACAAACAAAGCAGGCGCTTTTTTGCCTGACAAAAGCTTTGGCCTGCCATTTTTCATATAATTTAAAAGGGCGTTCTTTGCGTGCGAACCAAAAAGAACAATTCTTTCTTTTGATCCTTTACCTAATACTTTTATTTCGCCCTCATCAAAGTCAGCATCATTTAAGTTCATTCTAACGATTTCCGTTACGCGCAGGCCGGTGCCATAGAGAACTTCCAGGATAGCCCTATCCCTTAGGCCGGCAGGCTCATTAAGCTTTGGGGCATTAAGTAGGGCGTTTAGCTCTTCCGGGTACAGGAAGTTAGGTAGTTTTTTGGGAAGTTTTGGGGTCAACAGATTTGCAAATGGATTTTTTTCAATAATTTTCTCCCTGGCCAAAAAACGGAAAAACGAACGGGCCGAAGAAAGCTTACGAGCAATTGACCGTCGGGAATAGCGCTTTTTTTCAAGCGATAGAAGGTAATCCCTGGCAGCAGTGCGGTCAATTTTCCTGTCTTTTATAAAACTTGTTAAATATCTTAGGTCTCGTTGATAATTGCTGATGGTATGGGGTGAATAATTTCGTTCCGTTTTGAGGTGGCCGACAAAATCTGCTATAAGTTTTTCAGGCTGTTTTAGCATAAATTTAAAAGTTAAAAGCTAAAGCTTAAGACCAAAATTAAAAAGTAAAAACGTTTTAAGTTTTCAGTTTTGGTTTTTACTTTTAGGTTTTAAGTTTTAAGTTCTCAAAGTCCGTATTTTGCTCTTTTTTCAGAGGTTAACTGGTGATAATCATTGCCTTCTTTAACAAACCTTGCAGGATCGCCTGGTCGGGTATCAATATGAATCCACTTTTCTTTGGGATAATAGCCGATTCCTCTGAGCTCTGGAATTGTTTCGCAGTATTTAAATAGTTCCTGTAGAGAAACCCCGTCAAGTAAAATGTGGGCAGCTTTACCTTTGGTGTGGAAGCTTCTTTTGGGCTTATTTTGTTTTTCATGGAAGGCATCGCACCAAAAGCCGGAGATGATGTTTACTTTTTTGCGAAAATGGCTGCCGATTTGCTCTAAGGCACCAACCAGACCTAAATGGATTCTATATTCTCCCTTGCACTCTGGACAGTGGCAGGCAAAGTCTTTGTTGTTAAAGTGCTCACTTAAACTACCCATAGAAACATTATATATATATTTGCTTGATAGCGCAAATCAAAAGCAGGCAAATTATTTCGCTCTTTCTTTTTTGAGCTTATTCATGTTAATAAGCGCGGAGCGATAATTTGGATATATCTCAAAAGCCTTTTTGAATTCAATTTCTGCTTTATCATATTTTTTGGCAAAGGCATAGATTAAACCAGAAAAGTTGTGTCCCTCGGCATAAAAGGTTAAAATTTCTTGAGTGGAATAGTCTTCAAAATTAGCTTTCTTGAGGTCAGAGCGAAAAGTATATTTATCCCACAAATAATAATTTTCTTTGAGATTTTTTAGCTTAGCCTTATTTGATGTTTTGCCCAGGACCTCAAAAATCATGCCGCTGGGAGCTAAACGGTCAAAAAACGGCCTAACAGGCAGGGAATCGTTTACATCTGAATAAATAAGTCGGATTTGCTGCGGCTGCCAGGATGCTCTGGGCAATGCCCAGGGTATATACAGCAGTAATTAGCTCCCCGCTGTCGCGCGGCGGCACACTTGGGCAAAGGGTCTTTATCTATATAATGAAAGTGCCAAGGAAAATTAGACAACCAATTAAAAACTTAATATTTTTTAGGTTTTTAAGCGCCAACTTATTTTACCACATATTTATTAACTGGTTTTTCCGACATTGCCTTGACAGTAATAAATAATGTATCATTATATAGTACATATATTTATTATCAGGAGGAAATCATGAAAAAAGTATTAATCGTATTGTTAGGGTTTGTAGTTTGTGGCTTAGCAGTATTTATTATAGGAACAAGCGGCTGCGGATCAGGGGGTGGTGTAACGCCAACAACAACACCGACAACAACACCGACAACCACCACGACAACGACAACCACAACAACGACGTCAACAACGACAACGACAACTACCACCACTACTTCCACAACTCTCCCCAAAGCCGCTACTCCGACCTTTTCACTCGCTTCTAACTCCTACGAAGCGAACGCTCTAACGGTAACAATTGAATGCAGCACCACGGGAGCGGATATTTACTATACCCTTGACGGCACCACGCCTTCCGCTTCTTCTACCCACTACACCAGCCCCTTCGAGATCGAACTCTCAAAAACGATCAAAGCCATAGCTATCAAAGCCGGCATGTCAAACAGCGACGTTGGCTCCGCCTGGTATGACCTGTACTGGTGGAATCCGCTGGGTGAAGGAATGGACGGAACGGTGAGGGCGCTTGCCCTTGATAGCTCAGGCAATCTTTACGCCGGCGGCGAATTCACTTCACCAGCGACGCATATTGCCAAGTGGGACGGCTCTTCCTGGTCTTCTCTCGGCTCCGGAATGAATGGCTATGTGCGCGCTTTAGTTGTTTCGGCTGAGGGCGACCTTTACGCCGGCGGCACTTTTTCCCAGGCCGGAGGAGTACCCGCACCCAGCGTCGCCAAGTGGGACGGCTCTTCCTGGTCTCCTCTCGGCTCCGGAATAAATGGCCCCGTAAACGCTCTGGCTCTTTCAGGCAATCTCCTTTACGCCGGCGGCGAATTTACTTCTCCAGAAATGTTCATCGCTAAATGGGACGGCTCTTCCTGGTCTTCTCTTGAGACCCATCCAGATTACTATGTGCGTACTTTAGCCGCTTCGCCCGAGGGTGACCTTTATGTCGGCGGTTTGTTTTTTGCCACCCCGGCATCATATATCGCCAAATGGAACGGCTCTTCCTGGTATCCTCTCGGTTCCGGTATGGACGACACTGTATCCGCCTTAGCTCTTTCTTCTTCGGGCGACCTTTACGCC
>SDBU01001316.1_pt1 | contig 35943 bp, 39 predicted proteins | sample 2277071 | NCBI WGS metagenome assembly SDBU01 (sample SAMN10397929, study PRJNA504765) | marine sediment metagenome | isolation source: marine sediment core GS08_GC12, 126 cmbsf | place: Arctic Ocean: Gakkel Ridge, Loki's castle | collected 2008 | reverse complement strand
GCAGCCGGTTTCTTGGCCCTGGCCGCTACGGCTTTCTTTGCCGGCTTCTCCTCTTTTACCTCTTCCTTTTCGGCGGCAGCCGGTTTCTTGGCCCTGGCCGCTACGGCTTCGGTGGGGACTTCGGCGGCAGGTTCAAGAGCTGCTTCCTCAGCCGCCTCTTCACGCTCGGGGAGGATATCTCCTCTATATATCCATACCTTTATCCCAATCCGGCCCAGGGTGGTTCGGGCTTCGGTAAAGCCATAGTCAATATCTGCCCGTAGTGTGTGAAGCGGGACTCGTCCCTGGTGCATCATCTGCCTGCGGGCTATTTCAACTCCACCCAGCCTGCCGGCGCAGTTGAGTCTAATCCCCTTGGCACCGGCCTGCATGGTGCGGAAGATGGCCTGTTTCATAGCTCTGCGATAGGCGACACGTCGCTCTATCTGCTCGGCCACAGCCCTGGCTACCAGATAGGCATCCAGTTCCGGCTGACGGATCTCCTGGATGTTAAGCTGGACCCTTTTGCCGATGAGGTCCTCAAGGTAGTGCCTGGTTTCATCAACGCGTTGTCCACCTCGTCCGATAACAATGCCGGGGCGGGAAGTATATATGTTCACCGTTACTTTGTGTGGCTGGCGCTCAATTTCAACCAGTGAGACACCGGCTTCCGGATACCGGGAGCGGATAGCCCGTCTCAGCTTGACATCTTCGCCAATGAACTCCGGATAATGCCGGTCGGCATACCATTTAGCCTGCCAGTCTCGAATGATACCAATCCTGAATCCAACCGGGTGAACCTTGCGTCCCATTAAGCCTCCTGCTCGGCAACAATGACTGTAATATGGCTTGAGCGTTTGATAATGCGGCCGGCCCGGCCGCGTGCCCTGGGGCGGAACCTCTTCATGCTCCGCGCCTGGTCGGTATAAATATTGACAATCTTTAAATCTGCAGGCGTCATCTGGAAGTTATTTTCGGCATTAGCCGCTGCCGATTTAACCACCTTGGCCACTACTCGGGCCAGCGGCGTCGGAGTGAATTGGAGCAGGGTCAGGGCATCATCTACCCTCTTACCCCGCACCAGATCAACCAGCAGGCGCACCTTCTGCGCCGACACCCCGGTATCCTTGGCTGTTGCTCTGACCTCCATATTAGAATCTACCTGCTATCATAATTTACTTCTTCTGAGTTATTTTGTCTGATTTGCCTGCATGGCCTCTGAAGGTTCTGGTCGGGGCGAACTCTCCCAGCTTGTGGCCTACCATATTCTCGGTAATGAAGATGGGAACATGGCGGCGCCCATCGTGGACACCGATGTTAAGACCTACCATATCAGGCATGACGGTGCACCATCTGGCCCATGTCTTGATTACCACTTTTTGTCCGGAGCGGTTGACAGCCTCCACCTTTTTCATTAACTTGGCGTCAACAGCGGGGCCTTTTTTAATTGAACGTGACATTAGAGCTATTTACCTCTACGCTTGACAATCATTTTATCTGATGGCTTGTGTTTGCGGGTTTTGTAGCCCAGAGCCGGTTTACCCCAGGGGGTTTTTGGCCCGGGCATACCTATCGGTGACCGCCCCTCGCCACCACCGTGGGGGTGGTCACAGGGGTTCATTGCCGAACCCCTTACCTGTGGTCTCCGTCCAAGCCAGCGCTTACGCCCGGCCTTACCCAGTTTAATATTCTGGTGGTCAGCGTTACCGATCTGGCCAATGGTGGCCAGGCAACTGCTGCGGATACGACGCATTTCGCCAGAGGGAAGCCGGATGAGGGCGTACTCTCCCTCTTTAGCCATTAACTGGGCCGATGCGCCGGCGCTGCGTACCAGTTGCCCGCCTCGCCCCGGCTGAAGCTCGATGCTGTGGATCAAAGTGCCACTGGGCATCACTCTCATGGGAAGGGCATTGCCCGGTTTGAGTTCGGCGTCGTCACCGGCTTTTACGGTATCGTCAACATTGAGCCCCAGCGGTGACAGTATGTAGCGCTTATCGCCGTCGGCATAGAAGATAAGGGCAATATTCGCCGAGCGGTTCGGGTCATATTCGATAGCCGCCACCCGGCCGGGCACCCCGAGCTTGTCTCGCTTGAAATCAATAATACGGAGCCGTCGCTTGGCGCCACCACCCCGGTGGCGGACGGTTATTCTCCCCTGGTTATTACGCCCTGCCCTCTTCTTATTGGGCTTGAGCAGGGGCTTCTCCGGCTTGCTCTTGGTCAGCTCATCAAAGGTCGAGCCAGTCATGCCGCGCCGGCCTGGAGAAGTTGGATTATATGTCTTTAGTGTCATTCCATATCTCCCTAGACGCCCTCAAACAGTTCTATCTTATCCCCTGGCTTAAGGGTAACAAGCGCCTTCTTCCAGGAGGGGGTTAATACCTGATGGCGCCCCATGCGACGCTTCTTGCCCGGTACCGTCATGGTGTTAACCCCGGTTACCTCAACCTTAAAGGCGGCTTCTACTGCCTGCTTGATCTGCTGCTTGTTGGCGGCGGTAGCCACTTCAAAGGCATATCGGCCCTGGGCCTGGAGCAGGGTGTTCTTTTCGGTTATCAACGGTCGGCGCAAGACTTCGTAACGATGCATCATCCCTCTCATTAGGCTGCTTCCTTCCCCCACAGCTGCTCTATCTGACGGACCGCTGTTTCGGTCAACAGCAGCGCCTTGTGGGAGGTGACATCGATAACATTGAGCAGCCTGGCGGGCGTTGTCTTTATACCGGGCAGATTTCTGGCTGATTTAATCACATTTTCTATGGGCTCACTGGTGGCAATCAGCACTGAGGCTTCTATTCCCAGTGTCTTCAGAATCCTGGCCATTTCCTTTGTTTTGGGCTCATCGAGCTGTAGTTCATCAAGGACCATCAACTCTTTATCTACCGCCTTGGCCGAAAGGACACACCTCAGCGCCAGACGGCGCATCTTCTTGGGCATGTCCTGGCGGTAGTCTCTGGGTTTGGGACCGAAAGTGATGCCTCCCCCGCGGCGCAGAGGTGACCTGACACTGCCCGCCCGGGCTCGCCCGGTGTGCTTCTGGCGGTACATTTTCTGCTTGCTACCGGTTACCTCGGCTCGGGTCTTGGTGCTGGCCGTTCCCTGACGGGCATTGGCCAGCTGCCGTACCACTGCCTGATGAACCACTGCCTGGTTAAATGGTTCGGCGAAAACCTCGTCCGAGATATCAATATTCTTGACTACTTCGCCGGCCATATTGTAAACAGAAATCTGCACTGTTATTTCCCTGCCCTGGCTATCAGTAATAATCCATTGTTGGCTCCGGGTACGGCTCCCTTGATTACCAGCAGGTTATGCTCGGTGTCGGTCTTGAGTATTTCCAGATTGCGTGCCGTCACGCGCTGGCTGCCCATATGCCCGGGCATGTGTTTCCCCTTGAGAACCCTGCCGGGAGAAGTGCCGGCGCCGATAGAGCCTGGTGCGCGATGTCGGTCGGACTGGCCGTGGGTTTTGGGCCCGCCGGCAAAGCCATAACGCTTGACCACTCCGGCAAAGCCCTTCCCCTTGGAGTTGCCGCTGACATCAGCCAGGTCTCCTGGCTGAAACAGGCTGACATCAACCTTGTCCCCCAGTTTAACGTTTTTGGTGTCGGCCAGCCGGAACTCCCGGAGATACCGGAAGCTACCCATCCCCTTGAGGTGGCCCTTCTGAGGCGCGCTAAGCCTCTTGGCCTCGCCGAATCCAAGCTGGACAGCGTCGTAGCCCTCTTTATCGGCAGTCTTAATCTGGACCACGGTGCAGGGGCCGGCGGAGATAATTGTAGCTGCCTCGGCACGGCCGTCGTCCCGGAATACCTGCGTCATGCCCAGCTTGCGACCGATAATTCCCGGTATCATGATAAATAATCCTGTTACAGTTTGATGTCTATACTCACTCCTGATGGCAGGTTGAGGTTGGTTAGTGAGTCTATAGTTTTTGATGTTGTTTCTACAATATCTATTAAACGCTTGTACGTCCGGATTTCAAATTGCTCCTGCGAGTCCTTATCGATGAAGGGGGAACGGATAACGCTAAACCTTTTTATACGGGTCGGCAGCGGTACCGGTCCGGTGACGTTGGCTCCGGTCCTCTCCAGTGCTTCTACAATCTGCCGGGCTGCCTGGTCAAGTATTTTGTGGTCAAAGCCCTTTAGTTTTATGCGAATCCTCTGTTTTGGCATCTGGATTTACTTCCTTTATTTTGCCCTGATCTCGTCGGCTAGGTCCGGCGGCACTGCCCGGTAGCGATAGAACTCCATAGAGTGTGTTGCCCGTCCCTGGGTTAGTGACCTGACGATGGTGGCATAACCGAAGGTCTCAGCCAGAGGAATCAGACAGTGAATGGTTGAAGTACCGCCACTGCCGTCGATTGACTGAATATGACCCCTCCGTGAGCTGAGGTCACCGATGATATCACCCAGAAATTGCTCTGGGGTAACTACCTCCAGTTTCATAACCGGTTCCAGAATGATGGGGTTGGCCCGTTTGACGCCGTCTTTTAAGGCCATTGAACCGGCCATCTTGAAGGCTACTTCGGAAGAGTCAACATCATGGTAGCTGCCGTCATAGAGCGTCGCCTTGATATCAACAATCGGGAAACCGGTACTGCCCCCGGTTTCTACGGCTTCTTTGATGCCAGCTTCGGCGGCCAGGATAAAGGGCTTGGACAGCACACCGCCCTTGGTACGGTTGACAAACTGAAAGCCGGTGCCTCTCTGCAGAGGCTCCAGCTCAATCAGGACATGGCCATACTGGCCGCGGCCGCCGCTCTGGCGGACGAACCTGCCCTCGGCTTTAACCGGCAGGGTAATGGTCTCTTTATAGGCGACTCGTGGCTTGCCTACCTTGGCGGCCACCTTGTATTCGCTAAGCAGCCGGCTGACGATGACCTCGACATGGAGCTCGCCCATACCGGAGATGATCGTCTGCCCCGTTTCCTCGTTGTAGGCTACCTTAAAGGTCGGGTCCTCCTCGGTCAGCTTTTGCAGTGCCTCACCCATCCGGTCCCGGTCGGCCCTGGTCTTGGGCTCGATAGCTACTGAGAGTACAGGTTCCGGGAAGCGAATTGCTTCCAGAATCACCTGCTGGGTGGACTCGCACAGGGTATCACCGGTAAAGGTTTCTTTAAGACCCATGGTGGCTACGATAGCTCCGGTGTCGGCTTCGGATACTTCCTCGTGGCGATTGGCGTGCATCAAGAGAAGGCGGCCGATGCGTTCTCTTTGGCTACGGGCAGAGTTAAAAACCTGGGCGCCGGCCCTGATCCGGCCGGAATATACCCTGAGATAGACCAGCCGGCCGACGAAGGGGTCGGCGACGACCTTGAAAGCAAGGGCGGCGAAGGGGGCTTCATCGCTGGCGGGGCGGGTGACCTCGTTTCCGCTTCTGGTATCAATAGCCCTTATCGGAGGCATTTCCAGCGGCGAGGGCAGGTAGTCTATGACAGCATCAATCAGCAGCCGAACACCCTTGTTCTTGAGGGCGCTGCCGCAGAGAACGGGGATGCCCTTGTTGGCCAGGGTTACCCTTCTCAAGGCTGCTTTTATATCGGCAGCGGAGATATTCTTGCCTTCCAGGTAGGCCGCAAGGATGTGGTCATCCTCTTCGGCCAGTTTTTCAATCAAGCTCTGGCGAAATTCGGTGGCAGCAGCCTGCTCGGATTGTGGAATGGCTATTTCCTGAGGCACTGAGTCTATCCGGCCATCGAAGACCCATGCCTTCTCTTCTATCAGGTCGATAACCCCGCGGAAGGATTCTTCGCTACCCAGGGGTATTTGTACTGGCAGTGGCTTGGCGCAGAGGCGTTCTTCGATCATACTCAGACAGCGCTCGAAATTGGCGCCTATCCGGTCCATCTTGTTGATGAAGCATATGCGGGGGACGCCATACCTATCGGCCTGTCGCCATACCGTCTCTGATTGGGCCTCTACCCCGGATACAGCATCAAAAATAACCACCCCGCCATCCAGCACTCTGAGGCTGCGCTCAACCTCAGCGGTAAAATCAACATGGCCCGGGGTATCGATTATGTTGATGCGGTAGTCCTTCCAGCCGCAGGTGGTGGCCGCTGCGGTGATGGTAATACCCCGCTGCCGTTCCTGCTCCATCCAGTCCATCACCGTGGTGCCTTCATCCACATTACCCATCTTGTAGGTACGGCCAGTGTAGAAAAGTATCCTCTCGGTAACGGTGGTCTTACCGGCGTCAATATGAGCGATAATACCTATGTTACGTATGCAAGCTAGTGGAAAACTTCTGGGCACTTTGTTAGCCTTTGACCTGGATTTTTCGGCTATCTTTCCTTTTTCTATAACTCGGTTGCTAATTTGGGTTACTCCTTACCATCTATAGTGAGCAAAGGCCCGGTTGGCCTCGGCCATCTTGTGAGTATCTTCGCGCTTCTTGACCGCTGCTCCCTGGCTCTTGGCGCCATCAATCAGCTCGGACGCCAGCTTCTCCGCCGTGGACCGGCCTGTCCTGGCCCTGGCTGCTTTTATCAGCCATCTCATGGCCAGGGTGGTGTCCCTTCCGCGGCGAACTTCCACCGGCACCTGGTAGGTGGCGCCACCGACGCGGCGCGGCTTGACCTCCAGTAGCGGGGTGGCATTGCGTATCGCCTGCTTTAGCATACCGACAGGGTCCTGTTTTTCGCGCTGTTCCATGATATCGAGGGCATCATATACTATGCTCTCGGCTACGGATTTCTTGCCGTTTAGCATTATTTTATTTATCACCCGGGCAACGGTTTCGCTACCGAACTTGGCGTCGGGTGGTATAATCCTCTTTTTAGGCGATGCCCGTCTCGGCATGTTACCTCCTGGATTTAAGTGATCTCGGTTGCGGCCTTGGCTTTCTTGCTGCCATACAGGCTGCGGCCCTGGCGGCGGTTGGCCACCCCGGTGGTGTCCAGTGTTCCCCTTACGATATGGTAGCGGACACCGGGTAAATCCGGTACCCGCCCACCGCGAATGAGGACTACGGAGTGCTCCTGAAGCTCGTGACCCTCTCCGGGGATATAGGCGGTCACCTCCATGTGATTGGTCAGACGTACCCGGGCGATCTTGCGCAGTGCCGAATTTGGTTTCTTCGGCGTTATTGTCTTAACCTGAATGCAGACACCGCGCTTCTGCGGAGCGCCCCTTTGCCGCGTCACCTTGTTCTTCAGGGCGTTGTAGCCAAACCTGAGGGCTGGCGATTTGGTCTTTCTGACAACCTTCTTACGCCCTTTTCGTACCAGCTGGTTTACTGTTGGCAACTTTTCCCCCTTAGCCACACAATTTCAAAGGATGAGCTTAAGCTCATCCTTTGTAAGTCACAAGGACTGATTAAACTTGTAAAGATTAATCTAATCAGCCCAGTTATAGTGGACTAACAAATAACGGTTTGGATTCTAGCACAGGTTAGGGCCACCTGTCAACAGTCTCCATCAGGATTTGCTGGCTGGCGCTCTTGACAACAAATGGGCGGCGTGTTATATTTCTTGCCAGGAAAGATGGTTGTGGAAAATGTTACCTAATTTTGGCTCCCGTGGGCTCTATTATGCGTATTTTACTTTTTCCTGGCGGCTACTGGCCGCGCCCGGGGGGTAATGACGTGGAATTTTAAAACGGATATTAGAGTGGTTGTTACAAATCCTCCCAGGCGGGAGGATTTTTTGGTTGGTGGACAGATTACAGGGCGGTTGCTGGTGAATTAATGTTTGGGGGAGGGGAGAATGATTATAATGAAAAAAGATGCCACGCCAGAGCAGGTCAATAGTGTCATCGGTGAGGTGAAGAAGTATGGTCTAAAGACCGACGTTTCACGGGGAGAGTTCCGGACGGTTATCGGCCTTATCGGTGATGAGAGCCGGGTTTCCTTCACTCACCTGGCGGCACTACCGGGGGTCAAGGAAGCCATGAGGGTGGAAACCCCGTATAAACTGATTAGCCGGGAGTATAGCGCTTTCTTTGAGGGCAAGGACGAGAGCCGGATTGTTAAGGTGGGCGATGTTGAGATTGGTGGTGGCCAGCCGGTCTTCGTCGCCGGCCCCTGTGCCATAGAGAGCAAAGCGCAGTTGCTCCGTATCGCCAGGGAGGTAAAGGATGCCGGGGCTCATATCCTGAGGGGCGGCATCTTCAAGCCGAGGAGCTCGGTGCACTCCTTTCAGGGCCTCGGCTCGCTGGGTGACGAAGAGGCGAGGGAGGCCTTGGGATGGCTCCATGATGCCGGGCAGAGATTCGGTATGCCGGTGATTACTGAAGTAAGGGGCGAGATGCAGGTTGACCTTGTCGCTGAATATGTTGATATAATGCAGATAGGTGCCAGGAATATGTACGACCAGGACCTTTTGAGCCGGGTAGCCCGCAAGGGCAAGCCGATACTTTTAAAGAGGCATTTTGGCGCCAGCATTGAAGAGTTCCTTTCCTTTTCCGAGTACATAGTGGCCGAGGGTAACAAAGATGTCATACTGTGTGAGCGTGGCATAGTCCCTGTGGGCAAAGGCAAGAGCTATACCAGATACATGCTGGACCTGGCGGCGGTCCCGGTCATTCAGCGGGAGAGCTATCTGCCGGTTGTTGTTGACCCCAGCCATGCCGCCGGCCGCCGCGACCTTATTTTTGATATGAGCTGTGCCGCCATAGCCGTTGGTGCCAGCGGCCTGCTGATCGAGGTGCACTATAATCCGGTGGAGTCACCCGTTGATGCCCAGCAGATGATAACCCCCGATGAGCTGGGGGAGGTTATTGATACCTGCCAGAAAATCAGCCGTCTGGTAACACCGGGCAGGAAGAAAGCAAGGATTGCTTAAGATGAAGAAAATCAGGGTAGAGCTTGACAGTCGAAGCTACGGCATATTAATAGGCCCCGGCCTGCTGGGGCAGGCAGGCCAGTGGCTGAAGGAGGTCTGCCCCGGCGATAGGCTGGTGATTATCACCAATCCTGTCGTGCGGGGGCTATGCGGTGACAAGTTGAGCGAGAGCTTGTCTGGGGCTGGCTTCCAGGTTACCGTCCTTGCTGTGCCTGATGGAGAGCAGTATAAGTCGCTGGACAGCGCCGGCCGGCTTTATGCCGAGCTTACCGATGCCTATGCGGAAAGGTCAACGCCGATACTGGCCCTGGGTGGCGGTGTCATCGGTGACCTGGCCGGTTTTGTCGCCGCCACCTATCTGAGGGGGGTGCCGCTGGTGCAGCTACCAACAACGCTACTGGCCCAGGTTGACAGCAGCATCGGGGGTAAGGTGGCGGTGAATCACGGTCAACTGAAAAACAAGATCGGTGCTTTCTATCAGCCGCGCCTGGTGATTTCAGATACAACCGTGCTTAAAACGTTGTCTGAGGATGAGTTTGCCAATGGCCTGGCCGAGGTGGTAAAGAGCGCCGTAATAAGAGACGGAGACTTCTTCTCCTTTCTGGAGAGCAATCTTGAAAAGATAAAGCAGCGGGACGAAGATGTGCTGGAGGAAGTTGTTTTCCGCACCGCCGGTATAAAGGCTGATGTGGTGGCTGGTGATGAGCTTGACCTCGGCCTGAGGAATATCCTCAACTTCGGCCATACAATCGGCCACGCTATTGAAACCAATACCGGTTTTGGGATAGCCCACGGGCAGGCGGTTTCTGCCGGCATGGTGGCCGCCGCCAGAATAGCCGGCGAATTAGGTATACTGGGGGGTGGGGAGCTGGCCAGACTAACCGGCCTCCTGGAAGCTATCGGTCTGCCGGTAGCCATAAAGGGTCTGGACAGTGATAAAATCATTGAGGCGATGAAGCACGATAAGAAAATTGTCGCCGGCAAAATACGATTTGTCCTCCCCCGGGCGATAGGCGATGTCTTTGTAACCGAAGAGGTCAGCCTGCCTCTGGTGGAGAAGGCTCTGGGTGGTTGAATTGATGAAACCAAGGATTTGCGCCGTTATCACCCGTAAGGACACAGAGGCCATAAGGGAAGTGGCGCCGCTGGTGGAGCTGTTTGAGGTCCGCATTGACCTCATCGGTGATAGCTGGACCGAGGTAGCCAAACAGCTTGATAAACCGTGGCTGGCCTGCAACCGGCTGGCCCAGGAAGGCGGCGGCTGGCGGAATGGCGAAGCCAGGAGGAAAGAGGAGTTGCTTAAGGCGGTTGAGGCAGGGGCGGCTATCGTTGATGTTGAGCTGGCCACGCCCAATCTGGAAAGACTGGTTTTAATGGTTAAGAGGAGGGCGAAGTGCCTCCTTTCCTTTCATGAATTGGAGGGGACGCCGTCATTGGATGGCCTGAAAAAAATTGTAAAGCGCCAGATTGCTGCCGGTGCCGATATCTGCAAGGTGGTGACCACGGCCAAGAAGGTGGAGGATAATCTCACCATACTGAGGCTTATTACCGAGTTCCCCGATGTCAGGATGGTTGCCTTTGCCATGGGACCGGAGGGCCTGGTCAGCCGCATACTCAGCCCCCTGGTGGGCGGCGATTTCACCTATGCCGCCATTGAAAAGGGTGCCGAGTCCGCCCCGGGGCAGATAACGGTTGCCCAGCTGGATAGCCTGTATAGAATGGTGAAACAATGATATCATCGGAAACCAGAATCTGCGGCCTTATCGGCGACCCGGTGACGCATAGTGTCTCCCCGGTAATGCATAACGCTGCCTTTGACTTTCTTGGTTTGGACTATATCTATCTTCCCTTCGCTGTAACCAAAGATAGACTGGCCCGGGCGGTTGATGGTGTCAGGGGACTGAACATCAGAGGGCTCAATGTCACCATACCGCACAAGGTGGCCGTTATCCCCTTTCTGGACAGGCTGGAGCCGCTGGCGGAGAGAATAGGCGCTGTTAACACTATTGTCAATGATGACGGTGTTTTAACGGGTCATAACACCGATGCCGCCGGTTTTCTGAAAGCCCTACAAGGAAGGGGAATAGAGCCGAAGGGAAAAGTGGTAGTCCTGCTGGGAGCTGGCGGCGCCGCCAGGGCAATTGCCTTCGCCCTGGCTGAGAAGGGCGCCCGGCTAACCATTTTGAACCGAAAACAGGAGCTGGACTGGGCGGTGGAGCTGGCCGGTAGTGTCTCCAGTTTCTCTGGCAGGAAGGTTAAAGCTCTGGAGTTGAATGAGCCAAACCTTAAAGCAGCCCTGGTGCCGGCTGATGTTGTGGTTAATGCCACCAGTGTTGGCATGAGACCGAATGATGGCCAGAGTCCGGTGTCCAGGGAACTGGTAAGGCAAGGGCTGGTGGTTTTTGATATTGTCTATAGCCCGGTTAGGACCAGGCTGCTATCGGAGGCGGAGCAGGCCGGGGCCGTAACAGTAAATGGTCTTGATATGCTGGTGTGGCAGGGGGCTCTGGCTTTTGAGCTATGGACCGGGGCCAAGGCTCCGGTGGAAGTGATGAGGAAAGAAGTAGCAAGAGCACTTGGCGGCACCCCGTTTGGCGGGGCAGTCGGCGCCGGTGAGCGGAAAACGACCAGTGTAGCCTTGGTCGGCTTTATGGGTGCCGGCAAGACGGCTGTCGGCCGGGTACTGGCTGAGAAAATGAATAAAGAGCTGGTTGAGCTGGACAGCCTGATAGTGGAAAAGGCGGGAAAATCCATAGCCCGGATATTTGACCAGGAGGGTGAAATAGTCTTCCGTCAGCTTGAGATGGAGGTTACCAGGGAGGTGGCCGGCAGGAAGAACCAGATTATCGCCTGTGGCGGCGGCGTTGTGCTGAATAAGATAAACATCGACCGGCTCAAAGCGGAAGCGGTGGTCGTCTATCTGATGGCCTCGCCGGAGGCAATACAGGAAAGGGTCGTCGCTGGTGATGCCGAGGTAAGACCGCTGCTGGGGGATGGTGATAAGTCTCTGGCCATAAGGGAGCTACTGGCCTTCAGGCAGCCTTTCTACCGGAGAGCTGCCGACATTATCATAGATACCTCCAGGATGGGCATCGAAGCCGTCGCCGAGCAGATTATTGCCGGATTGAAGAGAGAATGAAGGCTAGAATAGGTAAAAGTAAAATAGACGGCTCAGTGGCTGCCCCGCCTTCCAAGAGCTATACCATCCGCGGGCTTATGTGTGCTGCACTGGCCAGGGGTGAAAGCCAGATAGTACACCCCTTGACTTCGGATGATACCGGGGCTGCAGCCGGCGTACTGGGACAGGTCGGCGTTGATATTGATCGGGGTGAGGACTGGTGGCGGGTTCATGGCGGCTATTTCCACGAGGCTGCCGAAGACCTGTTTTGCCGCGATTCAGCCGCCACCTTCAGGTTTATGATTGCCATCTCGTCGCTTGTCCCGGGAAGGTGTCGCCTTGTTCCCGGTGCTTCGCTTGCACGAAGGCCGGTTCAGCCGCTGCTTGAAGCGCTGGCGCAACTGGGTGTTAAGTGCCGTGCTGACGGTGTTTCGGTGATAGTTGATGGTGGTAATCTGAAGGGGGGGACAGTACGGCTGCCGGGTGATGTCAGCTCTCAGTTTATATCCGCTCTGCTGCTGATAGCGCCGCTGGCCGAAGATGGCGTTGACCTCCGGATGACGACGCCGGTGCAGTCAAAGTCTTACTTAAAAATGACTCTGGCCTGCGTGGAGGAGTTTGGCGTCAGTGTGGCAGCCTCCGAGGACTTCAGCCAGTTCGAGGTGCGCCCTCAAAAATACCGGCCGGCCGGCTATCAGGTGGAGGGGGACTGGTCATCGGCTTCGTACCTTCTGGCGCTGGGGGCTGTCCTGGGGCAGGTGGAGATAACCAACCTCAACGCAGAGAGTTTGCAGGGAGACCGGATAATGTTAAACTTACTGCCAGAAATGGGTGCTCGGGTATCGGTTGGCGACAAATCATTAAGGGTGCAGAGGTCGCGGCTTAAAGCAATTACGGCGGACCTTTCGGACTGCATAGATTTGTTGCCCACACTGGCGGTTCTGGCAGCAGTAGCTGATGGCGAAAGCCGCTTTACCGGCGTTGGCCGGGCGCGGTATAAAGAGTCCAACCGCATCCGCGCCTTAAAACAGGGGCTGGAGAGAATGGGCATCGATGTTGTCGAAGGTAGGGATAGCCTCAATATTATTGGCTCGGTGCCCGGGGCGGCCACCATAGACAGCTTCGATGACCACCGTATAGCTATGGCCTTCAGTATCCTGGGTGCTGTTTCCGGTGGCACCACCATAACCGGTGCCGAGTGTGTCTCCAAGACGTATCCTGGTTTCTGGGATGAATTTAAAAAGCTGGGGGGTGAGGTGAAGCTTAATGTCAAATAGCTTAGGTAAGTTGTTCACCATAACTAGCTTTGGCGAGAGCCATGGCAGGGTGGTCGGCATTGTTGTCGATGGCTGCCCTGCCGGTCTGGCTATCACCGAGGAGGACATCCAGCGGGAACTGGACAGGAGAAAACCCGGTGAGGAGTTGGTTACCACCGCCAGGAAGGAAGCGGACAGGGCGGAGGTGCTTTCCGGCGTTTTCGAGGGACGAACTACCGGTGCTCCCATCTGCATGGTGGTCTGGAACCGGGATGTTGACTCCAGCGACTACCAGAGAACGCGGTATATGGTGAGGCCGGGCCACGCCGACTACACCGCCTATATTAAGTACGGAGGCTTTAACGACTTCAGGGGTGGTGGCCGTTTTTCCGGCAGAATCACCGCTGGCTTCGTCATGGCCGGGGCTATCGCCGGCAAGATACTGGAGATTATTGGTGTTGAGGTCATGGCCCACACCGTCGCCGTGGGCGATATAGCCGCCCGGCCCACTGAAGTTGACCAAATAAGGCGAAAGGCCGGCCTGAACCGGCTTCACTGTGCCGATTCTGAGTCGGCCGGGGAGATGATGAAAGCCATTGAACGGGCCAGGCAGCAAGGTGATAGCCTGGGCGGCATTATCGAGGGCATTGCCATCGGGCTGCCAGCTGGACTTGGTGAGCCAACCTTCGATACCCTTGACGGTGAGCTGGCCAGGGCCCTCTTTGCCATACCGGCAGTCAAGGGGGTGGAATTCGGCTCCGGTTTTCAGGCGGCAAAGAAGAGAGGCTCGCAGAACAACGACCCGTTTACCATTGAGGACGGCGGGATAGTAACCACCAGTAACAACGCCGGTGGCGTGCTCGGCGGTATAAGCAGCGGCATGCCGCTGGTGGTAAGGGTGGCGGTAAAGCCGACGGCATCGATAGCCAGTAGCCAGCAAACGGTTGACGTAAAAGAGATGAAAGGCGCCAGCCTGGAGGTTGCCGGCAGGCATGATGCCTGTATAGTACCCCGTGCCGTCGTTGTGGTGGAATCAATGATGGCGATAACCCTCTGTGACCTTGCTCTGAGGGCCGGGCTGCTGCCCAGGGTGATAAAATGAAGCTGGAAGAGCTAAGGCAGAAGATAGACTCTGTTGATGACGATATTGTTCGCCTCATTGCCCGCAGAGTAAAACTTGCCGAACAGGTGGGCAAGGAAAAAAAGAAGCAGGGACAACAGATAGAAGACAGGCAGAGGGAGGAACGAATACTTGAGCATATTAAAAAAATTGCCGGCACTGAAGGTATCAACCAGACGGATATAGAGGGCATCTACCGGCAGATATTCACTATCGCCAAGAGCATCCAGGGCGCCATCGTTGCCTTTCAGGGTGAGCTTGGCGCCTATAGTGAGGAAGCGGCGGTTAGATTCTTCGGCGCTGAGGTTCAGGTCAAGCCCTACGAAGGGCTGGGCGACGTTTTTAAGGCGGTGGAACAGGGTGAGGCCCGGTTCGGCATTGCTCCCATTGAGAACTCCCTTGAGGGCAGCATCAGCCGGACGTATGACCTGCTTCTGGACTCCAGCCTGAAAGTCTGCGGGGAAACAGAGCTTAAGGTGTCCCATTGCCTGATTGCCAATCCCGGGGTGACGCTGGGCTCCATAAAGAGAATTTATTCCCACCCACAGGCGCTGGGACAGGCACAGGCGTTCATAAAACACCTAAACTGTGAACTGATGCCAACCTACGATACCGCCGGCAGCGTCAAGATGATAAAGGAAAGAAGGATAATGGACGGCGCCGCTATCGCCAGCACCAGGGCGGCTGAGATTTACCAGATGAACATTATCACCTGTAGCATAGAGGATAACCCCAACAATATCACCCGTTTTTTCATTCTGGCCAAGGAAGATGCGCCTCCTACCGGTAACGATAAAACATCGGTTGTCTTTTCGGTGAAGCACAAGCCCGGGGCCCTGTTCCATTTCCTCAGGGAGCTGACGGAGAAGAATATAAACCTGACCAAGATTGAGTCGCGGCCGACCAGGCAGAAACCCTGGGATTACAATTTCTACCTGGACTTTGAGGGGCACCGGCTGGACAGGGCAGCCGCCGAAGCCATAAAGAATCTGGGGGACTACGCCACTTTTATCAAGGTGCTGGGCTCATACCCCAAGGCCAGGAGAGCTGCGGAGTAAGCAATGAAAGTAGCCATTATTGGCGGCACCGGGAAGATGGGTCGGTGGTTCGCCCGCTTTCTGGCTGTGGAGGGTGAAGAGGTTACGCTCATCGGCAGGAACCGGGCAAAGCTGGAGGCGGCCGGCCGGGAGCTTGGTGTTGCCTTCAGCACCGGCATGGCTGAAGTTGAGTCGGCTGACGTTATCCTGGTATCGGTGTCGGTGGATTCTTTTGAAGAAGTGGTCAAAGAACTCGGCGCCCACACCCATTCTAGGCAGGTTATCCTGGATGTCACCTCGGTCAAGGAAAGGCCGGTGGCACTTTTGCACCGGTACATAAAGCAGGGGAAAGTGCTGGGAGCGCATCCGGTGTTTGGCCCCGGGGCCAGAAGCCTGGTCAACCAGAACGTTGTCCTGACGCCGACAAGCCAGGCAGAGAATGCCCTGGCGGAGAAGGTTAAGAGCTATCTGGAGGCCAGAAGGGCCAGGGTGCGCCTGATGTCGCCACTGGAGCACGACGACATGATGGCTGTTATTCTGGGCTTGGCCCATTACATCGCCATTGTCTCTGCCGACAGCCTGTTTGGTTTCGAGAAGCCGGGGGAGTTGGAAGCCATCGGTGGCATCACTTACAAGGTACTGCTGACTCTGGTGGAGAGTGTGCTTACCGAGGACCCGGAGCTTTATGCTTCCTTGCAGATGAACCTGCCCCGGCTGCCGGAGATGCAGGAGCGCTTTCAGCGGAGTGCCAGTACCTGGGCAGGTCTGGTAAAGGACGGTAACAGGTCGGAGTTCATCCGGAGGATGAAGCTGCTCCGAAGCAGACTTGAGGTCGATAACCCGGATTTCGGTAAGGCCTATGACAATATGTACCGGATTGCCGAGGGGTTATAGCGGCCGACATGGTGGTCATTTGGCCAGCATTTCGCTCAGCCTGGCCTGGTTATAGCCGACCATCACCTCTCCATCAACCAGGATTACCGGCACTCCCATCTGCCCCGACTTTTTAATCATCTCCCGGGCGGCAGCTTTATCGGCGGCCACATTGATGTCCTGGTAGGTAATACCCTCTTTGTCGAGATACTCCTTGGCCCGGTGGCAGATGGGGCAGGTTGGGGTAGAGTAGATGACAACTATTTTCTGCGCTTTTTTCGCCATCGGCATTCCTCCTTGCCACAATATTATCTGTGAAAATTGTGGCTGTCAACAGGAATTTTGTTCGATGCCCACTGTAAAGGCATCTGTTGTTTTGGGCTGGTAATTGCTATTATACGGCTACCTCAGGGAGACGGATGTGATTATAAAGAACCGGGCAGAGCTGGCGACGACGGCACTGCGAAAGCAGGCTCTGGCTATCATAGAAGCCGGCATTCAGCGGGTAATACCGACCACTATCATGAAATCGGCGGTGAGTTATAACCCGGCCGGTAGAACGCTGGTGGTGGCTGACGCCGCCTACAGTGTCGCCCGGGGCAGGCTCTTTGTTATCGGTGGCGGCAAGGCGGCTGGTCTTATGGCTGAAGCACTGGAGGATATTGTACCCCCGCAGGATATAGCCGCCGGCCTGGTCATCTGCAAGAGCAGGGACTATGGGACCAGCAGGATTGAAGTTGTGGCCGCCGGTCATCCCATCCCTGACCGGAGGGGTGTCAACGCTGTCATCAGGATGCTTGAGATGAAACAGGAATATAACATTGGCGGGGATGATGTGGTGATGGCGCTGATATCGGGCGGCGGCTCTGCGCTGATGGTCTATCCGGCAGGTGGCGTAACTCTGGATGAAGTGCAGCAGGCTACCAGGCTCCTGCTGGCCTCCGGGGCCGAGATTGCCGAGGTAAACACCGTCAGGAAACACCTTTCCCGGATAAAGGGAGGCCGGCTGGGTGGCTACTTTGCCCCGACAATGATGGTCTCTCTGATACTGTCTGATGTAGTCGGTAACGGCCTGTCGGTTATCGCCTCAGGTCCTACCTTCCCCGACCCGACTACGTTTGCCGATGCCCATGGAGTGCTAGCCAGGTATGGCTTGCTGGATAGGGTGCCACCGGGCGTTGCCCGTGTCCTGATGGATGGTTGCCGGGGAAGGGTGGCGGAAACGCCAAAGAGGCTGAGTAGTTGCCATCACCATGTAATCGGGGACAACCGGCTGGCCCTGGAGGCAATGCAGCGGAAGGCGAAGAAGCTGGGTTTTGCTGCGTACATTGTTACCGACGAGCAGAGGGGAGATACCGCTACCGTCGCCCGCTTGCGTGCCGGAGAGATACTGGCTTCGAAGTATGCTGGTTATAACGCCCTTATTATCGGTGGTGAGACAACGCCCAGACTGCCGGATGACGTCGGTCGTGGCGGCCGGAATCAGCACTATGCGGCCACTTCTCTGCTGGCGATGAGAGACTACCCCGGCCAGTGGCTGGTAGCCAGTGTTGGCACCGATGGTTCAGACTTCCTGCCAGATGTTGCCGGTGCCATCGTTGACCATAGCTCCCTGGAGAGGGCTCGGGCTATGGATATCAGAGTTGAATCATACCTTGGTCGCTATGACAGCAACGCTCTGCTCGCCAGACTGGGTAATACTCTGGTGGTGACCGGCGACACCGGCACCAATGTTGGTGATGTCGCTCTGTATCTCCTGGAGTAGCACAATATTGACAAGCCACAGCACTGGTGTATACTTTGTGTGAGAGGTGATTCATGCCGGGATGCCCCAATTGTGGCCGAGATACAGCCAGAACCGAGGACTGGGCCTGCCGGTGGTGCGGCTATCCCTTACTATCCGGTGCCTACAAGAAGCTGGACAAGACCTACTGGCAGTTGCAGGAAGAGAACCGCCAGCAGCCACTGGAGATAGAAGAAACCGGGGTGACTATTCAGGCTGAGGATATTCCGCCGCCGGTAATGGCAGTGGAGACTGAGACAGAGCCGGAGCCAGAGTCAGAGCAAAAACCAGAGCCCGAACCGGAAGAGGTGGAGGAGTCAAAGCCCGAACCCGAACCGGTGGCAGAAATTAAGGCAGAACCGGAGCCCGAGCCGGAAGAGGTGGAGGAGTCAAAGCCCGAACTGCCGGCAGATACAGAGCCCGGGCCGGAGAAGCCCGTAGCAGAGCTTGCAGTTGACCGGTTGATTTCGGATTATGCTGAGGATGCTACCGCCGCCGATGCTAGATATAGCGGCCAGCTGCTCAAAATAAGCGGGGTTGTCTCCCGGGTGGAGACCAATGATGCTATGGATGTCCACTATATTATACTTGTTAGCACTGACCAGGAGCAGTTGCAGAGCATCCGCTGTGTCTTTGATAAGAAATATGGGCCGGAGCTGAGCCGGCTGGAGAAGGGTCAAAAGGCAACCATACAGGGCATATATGAAGGCTCTCTGATAGACTTCCGCATGAAGGACTGCGCTATAATTGGTTGATAGTGGTGCCCTGCCACCACAAGTTGAACTTGAGCTGTCCTTACCAGCTATTGACAAGCATACCTGCTCAAGATTATTATTCGACGAAAGTTGGCTGGGGGGGTGGCTAGAGTGGCGTCAAGGTTCAATAAGGGCCAAAAAGTCACCATAGTGCCGGTACAAAATAGGCCGATATCACCTAGGGACTCGGACATTGAGCCCTATGCCGGCCAGGTTGGGCAGGTCACTGGTTATTACTCGATACGTCCTGGCACTGGTGATAAGTTTTTCTATCTCTATACCGTTCGTGTTGGTAACAGCGATAAAGAAATCGTGGTGCATGAGGATGAGATAGAAACCTGTATCGATTAGCGGCGGATGCTCTGCCTCGCGGGCTCCGTAATGAAAAAGGCACAGGTTCAATCCTGTGCCTTAAAATTTGCTTGGTAGCGGAAGCCGGATTCGAAAGGAGGGAAGGTGACTCAAAACCTCCTGCGCCCGCTTCTTCGTTTTGACCCACCGCCTTTTCTGCCACCATAGGAGTAACTGCCCCTGCTCCCGGAACGAGGTGTGGCCTCATTAATATCTAGTGTGCGATCCCTCAGCGTCTTTTCTTTAAGGCCGGCAATGGCCGCTTCACCCTCGGATTGTGATTTCATTTCAACAAAGGCAAACCCTCTGGACCGGCCGCTGTTTTTATCCACTATGAGGCTTACAGATTTAACTTCGCCAAAGGGTAAAAATTTCTGGCGTAATTCTTCTTCAGTAACCTCAGAGGACAAGTTGCCCACATATATATTCATATTAGCACCCCTCTGTTGAATTATTTGTATCCCGTAGTCCGCGCTTTGAGCATTGCTCTAGAGTTTGCTTGCCGGCGCAGCCAGATATTGCCCCTGGTGTCGCCTCTCATAAGGGACCGGCACACTCTAGACACACACACGGGCCAGATACTCCCGACCCGACCCGTGTGTGTTCCTAAGCCTACCCAGTGTTATCTACTCGGTCTGACTTTGCGGTAGCAATCGCTACAGTAAACTGGTTTGTCGCCACGGGGCTCGAACGGTACCTCAGTGTCCTTGCCGCACTCGGCACACACTGCAGGAAACATCTGGCGCCAGGCTCTATCCTGGCTATTTCCCTGACGTTCCGCTTTTCTTGACTGGCGGCACGGGGAACAGCGCTTGGGCTCATTGGTATAGCCCCGAGATTGAAAGAACTCTTGTTCCTCAACGGTGAAGGCAAATGTAACCCCACAGTCGGAACAGCGAAGTGACTTCTCCTCAAAACTCATTGAATGACCTCCTCTCTTTTTATTTTAGTTAGAGTTTTGGTCATCCAATGCTCGAGAAATATAGGGGGAATATGGCGTAACTTAGAAAGATTGTAATAACCCAAACCTATGCTAATTGATTGGATTATACATTAAAAGGAGAAATAAAGCAAGAAAAAACATCGCTGTTTCTAAAAAGCAGGGTGATAGCTGCAGATTTACACTCTAACCGGGTATCATCACACTTTGCACGGTTAACCGAATATTGACCGCATTACATAATCTGAGGTTTATCCGGTCACATTGTGATGGAATGCAAGTTATATCCCTCATCGATTATTCCGAGGGGAACAGGCCATAAGCCACATCATCAAGGGGCCGCCGACTTCGTCGGTTTTTGAGGTGTGCCAACCGGGGGCTGAGATTAACGGCGTGTATCGGTACCCTATTCATTCAAGGGGGGATTTTCCGGGGACTGAGGAACATGACATAACAAGCAGTTAAATCTAATGAGCTGGATATCCTCGCTTTTTGTTCCCGTTGGCAGGTCTGTATAGTGGCTTTCCGGGATTCTGGTAGCGGCATGGTCAGGGCCGTAGGACAAACCCACGAGATGACAGCCGAGACAGGGAAGTTGGTCCTTTGGTTATAACAAGACCGGCAAGGCTGTGGGGAACGAAGGGGGGAGCTCCCGGATACGCTCTCGGTAAAACGGTAGACTGTCCTGGCGGGTCGGTGGAGTATTCATTGATTCCCAGTTCACCTGTCGGGATATTATGGGTGTACTCCTGGGCATCTTCGCCGCCTGTACAGGCAACAAACCCCATACTGGCGATAATCAGCAAAAGAGGCAGCATTATATACCACGACTTCATCACAGCTTCTCCAGCCTGACGGCACATTTTTTATAGTCCGTTTGCTTAGAGATGGGGCAGAAGGCGTCAAGCGTGGCTTCATTTATCATTACATCTTCGTCAAACCAGGGGACGAATACCATTCCCTTCTGTGGTTTTACACGGGCACCAATCTCCACCAGGGCTTCCACACTGCCCCGACGGGAGGTGATACGGATGCGGTCACCGGTGGAAAGGGCAAGTTCGGCAGCATCGTCGGGGTGCAAAGCGGCGGTGGCGTGGGGATAAGCCTTATAAAGGCTCGGTACCCGTCGTGTCATCGTTCCCGAGTGCCAGTGCTCCAGGACCCGGCCGGTGCAAAGCCAGAAGGGATAATCGGTATCGGGGGATTCAGCGGCAGGTTCGTAGGGGCGAAACCATATGACGGCTTTGCCACCGTTGGCTTCATTCCCGTAGAAGTTGATGCCCTCACCGCTCTTTACATAGGGGTCATACTTTTCATTGTAGCGCCATCTGGTCTCCTGGCCGTCCACTACCGGCCATCTCAGCCCCCGGGTCTGATGATAAAGCTCAAAAGGAGCCAGGTCATGCCCCTTATCCTTGCCGAAAAGACGGTACTCTTCCCAGAGCGCCTTCTCCAGATAAAAACCTGCTGTTTCAGAGGCGTCCGATATGAGCTGACCCTGGGGTAGAGGATAAGCCTGCGGGTCATACTGGAACAGGTGTCCCAGGCCGAGTCTTTTGCCCACTTCAACCATCTGCCACAGGTCAGACTTGGACTCGCCTGGCGGCTGGATCATCTTCTTCCAAAAATGGGTTCTGCGCTCGGCATTGCCATAAGAACCCTCTTTCTCCACCCACATAGCCGTCGGCAGAATAACATCGGCTACTTCAGAGCTCCGGTTGGGGTATACATCGGAGACTATTATGAAGACATCTCCCCTCTGTGCTGCTTTCCGGTATCGATTAAGGTTGGCATAGTCCTGGTATGGATTGGCACAAAGGCTCCAGAATACCTTGATTTCACCGCGGTCTATTGCCCGCATCATCTCCACTGCATGGTAGCCGGGCACGGCAGGGATGGTGCCCGCAGGTAGGTTCCAGATTTCCTCGGCTATTGCCCGGTGTTCGGGGTTGGTCACCACCATATCCGCCGGTAGGCGGTGGGAAAAGGTACCCGCTTCGCGGGTCGTTCCGCAGGCACTGGGCTGGCCGGTTAGAGAGAAGGGGCTGTTCCCCGGCTCTGAAATCTTACCGGTAAGCAGGTGCAGATTATAGATGAGGTTGTTCATCCAGGTTCCGCGGGTGTGCTGGTTGACGCCCATGGTCCATAGCGACATTACTCTGGTGTCGGGGTCGCCATAGATGTCGGCAAGTTCGCTGAGTAAATCCGGGGTAACGCCGCTAATCTGCTGCACGTATTCCGGGGTATAGGCGGCCAGATGAGACTTAAAGTCATCGAAGGAGACGACGCTGGCTTCCTCCTGAAAAGTGGAATTATCCTCCAGGCCATAGCCGATGTTCTGCTTGCCCGTCTGAAAGACAACGTGGTTGCTGATAAAGTCGTTGTTTACCCTGCCGCTCTGTACCAGAATATTGGCAATGCCGTTGGCAATGGCCAGATCTGATTGTGGCTTGAATATAATCTCGCGGTCAGCCATGAGGGAAGAACGGTTGGAAAAGACTGTCAGGTTTATGATTTTGGTGCCTGCAGCCGATTTCTTCCGCTGGGAGACTCTGGCCCAGAGCATCGGGTGCATCTCGGCCATGTTGGCTCCCCAGAGGATGAAAGCATCGGCGTTCTCAAAATCATCGTAGCAACCCATGGGCTCGTCCATGCCGAAGGTGGTCATGAAGCCGGCCACGGCACTGGCCATGCAGTGTCGGGCATTACAGTCGAGGTTGTTGGAGCGCAGTCCTCCTTTAAGCAGCTTGGCGGCGGCATAGCCTTCCCAAATGGTCCACTGCCCCGAGCCGAACATGGCTATTGATTCCGGGCCGTGCTCCTGAAGAGCAGATTGGAACCTCTCGCTTATGAGCTCCAGTGCTTCGTCCCAGGTTGCTTCGCGGAACTTTGCGCCGGAGGTGACGCTTTTAGGTGACACCCGTATTAATGGCTTTTTTAATCTGTCGGCCGCGGAATGAATCTTGAGCAGGTGGTAGCCCTTAATGCAGAGGAGGCCCCGGTTCACCGGTGATTCCGGGTCTCCCTTTACCGCTACGATATCATTTCCAGCTACACCCACCAGGGCGCTGCACCCCGTGCCACAGAAGCGGCATGGTGCTTTTTCCCAGAGCACTCCTTCTAACTCGCTGTCAGCATCACCGTAGGTAAGCCGGGAGATGAGGCCATGAGCGGCGAAAGCTGCTGCTGAAGCAGAAGCCATCTTCAGAAAATCACGCCTGCTTACTTTTGGGAATGATGCGCTCACCTGTGAATTATACCATGTAGTGCAACTTTGCAGATCACTGAAAAGCAGACTGGTTGTAGTGAGATTATCCCCGGCGAAACAAGCGAAGGCCGTACTTCTGGTACAGAACAGCCAGTATCACAATGCTCAGGCCGATGATTCCCAGCAGCAACGGGAAGTAAGCCTCTCCCTCGAAAACATCAAAGACGAGCCTGGTGATGTAGGTATAGAAACCGATGGCGCCGAACACAAGGAATATGACCTCACGGAATCGGAGGCTAAAACCGATTATAACCAGGTATGTGAGAAGAAACAGAAGTCCGAAGAAGGCGCTTTGACTTTCGACGAAAAGAGAAGTGAATGTTATCTGCAGGCCTACCAGTCCGTAGAGCTTGAACCAGAAGGCATAGCGTTTCCTGCCTCGGACAGTCAACCCGATACCCAGCAGTACAAGACCTCCGGTGATTCCCGCCGACAATTTCAAGAAGTCTAAGTCTGTTAATGGGCCGCCTATCATCTGGGCGATGTCGATGATGGTGAGGTGGGCTAAGGCAGCTACAATTAAGGAAATCAGGGAAAACCTTGTCCAGATGAGCATGGCGATAGCTCCCGCCAGGCTACCCAGACCGAGATATAGAAAGGCAAATCTTAGCTGGTAGAAAGAAGCGTCGTCAGGCCAGGAACCCATTAGCTTGGCTATTGTATAAATGAGAAGAGGCAGGATTGCCGTGGCGACGAACAGGAGGAGACTGCCCGCTGTTCGGTAGTTGTGCACAAAGCGTAGCCATACACCGATGGTACCAACAACCAGAATTGCCCCCAGGGCAACACCGAAACGTGCCCAGTCAGATAAATCCTGCCAGTTTATTGATATAAAGAAGGTAAACGAGAGAAAGGCGAGGAAACTTCCAAAATAGTAGGCTATCGTTACCGGATTAAGCCCGGGTTTCCTTTCTTCTGTAGGGGGGCTTACCTCCAGGCTTTCTTCGGTCTTGATGGATTGGAGCTGCTGATCGGTTATCAGGCCCTGCTTCTGCCATCGCTCTAGGTCTGAAATATCGAATTTCTTCTGAGACATGTCCCTCGTTCTCTCATCTATGTGCCTTGGTAGTATATAATAGCACAAAAGTTACATACAGTCATTGCTCCAAGCCGCAAAATCATTGGGAAGACGTAACGGAGGTAAAGCATGTCGAAGGGAAAGAGGAAAGGCGTCGGTGATAGCTTTCTTTTGACATCGCAATCGGAAGGGGCATAGGTTGGTGTTCTATGCCCCCTGACTTTATCGGGTTAAACCGGGATTAGGACGGGTGGCGATATAGTTACTCGCACGACTTCTGTCTGGCTTTAAACTCAGCCGTGCTGAGCAACACAGTGTCATCGGCGAATTGTTCTCCGCTGGCTTGCTCAAAGGCGGTTACCAGGTCGCCGATGGTGAGGTCGCATCTCTGCTCGTGATTCAGGTCAACTATGATTCTGCCTTTGTGCATCATTATCAGCCTGTTACCGTAGCGCAGTGCCAGCTCCATATTGTGTGTAACCATTATTGTGGTCATCTTCTCCCTGGTAACAATTATTTCCGTTAGCTCAAGCACTATTCGGGCTGTCTTGGGGTCCAGAGTAGCCGTGTGCTCATCGAGCAGTAACAGGGAAGGTTTACTCATGGTGGCCATCACCAGAGCCAATGCCTGTCTCTGCCCCCCGGAAAGTGTGCCCACTGAGGCGGTTAGCCTGTCCTCGAGCCCCAGACCCAGTGGTGCCAATACGGCACGGAAGAGTTCCTTGCGCCGTTTGGTGATGGCTATCCTTAGCCCCCGTGGCCGCCCCCGCAATATGGCCAGTGACATGTTTTCAGCTATGGTCATTTTGGCAGCAGTACCTATGTGAGGGTCCTGGTAGACCCGGCCAACATACTGGGCATGCCTGTGTTCACCGAGGTTGGCAATATCCTTGCCGCTAATGATAATCTTGCCCCCTCTTTCTGGCGGAAACACACCGGCAATAACATTAAGCAGCGTTGTTTTCCCGGCACCATTACTGCCAATGACGGTAATAAAATCTTCAGCGTTAACATTCAGCTTGACATTGTCCAGTGCTCTGACTTCATCGATTGTGCCTCTGGAAAATACCTTGCTTACCCCCTGGAGTTGCAGTAAGCTACCATTTCCATTCATGAAAATCCCCTCTACATCCTCACTGATGGTGGTACCCACTCATGCCGTAGCTTCTTCCGTATGAATGGGATTGCCAGAACCACGACAACCAGCAGCGCCGTAATCAACTTCAAATTGGTCGGCGGTAGTCCCAATCTGAGGGCAATGCCCAAAAATAGGCGATAGGCAAATGCACCACCCACCACCGCCAGTAGAATGGAGGTAATACCCCGGGGCCTGAAGATTCCCTCACCGATTATTACCGATGCCAGGCCCAATACAATCATTCCTAGTCCCATACCCACATCAGTGAACCCATGATTTTGAGCTATCAGGGCACCGGCAAGGGCAACGAGCCCGTTAGATATAGAAACCCCCAGTATCGTGGTCAGATTGGTATCACCTCCCAGCCCGCGCACCATTTGCTCATTGTTGCCCGTCGCCCTCAGTGCCAGACCAATATCAGTGCGCAAAAACCAGTTCAAAGCGACGAGGATGATAGCGACCAGCACCACCATAAATATGATGGAAAAAGTAGTGCCGGTGCTTGTCCCGAAGAATTGGGCAGCCTGGTCAAAGACTGTTACCTCACGCAGGAGAGGGATATTGGCTCGCCCCATAATCATCAGGTTTACCGAATAGAGCCCCACCATCATGAGTATGCCGGCCAGCAGGGCATTTATCCTGAGCTTGGTGTTAAGCAGCGAGGTAATAAGCCCGGCACACATGCCGGCACCAAGTGCCGCTATTGTTGCCAGCCAGGGGTTTATGCCGTTTATGATTAAGACTGCAGCCACGGCGCCACCAAGCGGAAAGCTGCCATCTACGGTTAGGTCGGGAAAGGCGAGCACGCGAAAGGTGATATAGACACCTATCGCCACAAGACCATATGCCAGCCCTTCGTAGAAGGAACTAGGCAACAAATTACCCATAATATCCCAAGCGTACTTCCTCGTCACAGAAGCATAGGCCGGTATCTCTTACCTAGGTAAACCCGGCTGGGCTATTTTGCCAATGCCTAACTATTAGTATATTGTTACTGCCCTATCTATAACCGCTTGTGGGATGGTCACACCCATTCTTTCGGCGGCAGCGGTGTTAAGCGAGAGATTAATTATCTGCCCCTTTTCTACAGGGATATCGTTGGCTGTACCATCTCCATCCAGTATTCTGGCTATCATCCATCCTGTCTGAATGCCTATGTCCTTGTAATCGAAACCATAGCAGGCAATTCCACCCCTCTCGATTGATGGGTCATCAGCAGGGAAAAGCGGTATGTCATTATCCTCGCAGACTCCGATTAGAGCCTCGAGGCCGGTGACTACAGTGTTATCGGTGCCGACCCAGATGGCGTCAACCTGCCCCACTAATGATTGGGCAGCAGCCAGGACATCAGCACTGGTAGATACCGTTTTCTCCACTACCTCGATGCCCAGTTTATCACAGGCTTCATTCAGCTTCTCCACCAGAAACACCGAGTTTGACTCACCGGCGTTGTAGAGAGTGCCTATTTTCGTGGTTTGGGGTAGTATCTCCAATATCAGATTGACATCGTCTTCCACCACTATCATGTCGCTGACTCCGGTTACATTCTCATCAGGATGAGATTCCCAGCTGTTGACCATATCGGAGCCGACCGGGTCGGTAATGGCGGAAAAAACAACCGGTATTCCTGTTCCCTCGGCGGCACTGATAGCTGCCTGGGCATTGGGCGTGGCGATAGCAACAATTAAGTCAACCTGGTCTGAGACGAATTTCTGGGCGATTGAAGCTACCAGCGTCATGTCTCCTTCACTGTTCTGATAGTCAATATCGAGATTCTCGCCCTCTACATATCCCTTGTCTGCCAGCCCTTCGATAATACCCTCTCTGGTGGCATCAAGTGCCGGATGCGTTACTATTTGGCTTATGCCGATTCTAACATCCTTCTTCTCCGTCGTACAACCAGTGGCAAGCGGTAGTGTTATAACCAGAACCGCCGCCAACAAGACGCAGACCATTATTCTTGATAGACCTTTAATTTTCACTCAAAACCTCCTTTTGGATTTCTAGCTTCTCAATCTAAGATAGACTAAATTATATGTCTCACCTCCCTTCATGGTAACCTACTCAACTTGTGATTGTATCAGCTTTGCTCTACTTATTCTACATATTTATGGTAGGAAGTCCCGGCCCAATCTCAACTACGAAAAACTAAGCTCAATCACAGTTCCATCTCCATTCTTAGGTGTGTAATGCCGGCTTCGTAAAAGGGGGTGCCCGATTCCACAAAGCCGCACGATTTATAGAAGGCGACAGCCGAGTGTTGGGCATGGAGAACAACTTTACTCATCTGTCTATTCCTTAACTCTTCGTTCAGAAAAGAGACGATACCGCTTCCGATTCCTTTGCGGCGGAAGGGTCTTAAGATAGCCATCCTCTCTATTTTGGCTACGTTTGGGGACGAAAATAGCACCCTTGCCGTGCCGATAACTCTTTCGCCGTCTTTAACCACCATGTGTAGCGCTTCATCGTCATGACTATCCAGCTCAATGTCCTCTGATATACCCTGCTCCTCAACAAAGACCTTTTTCCTGACCATAAAGGCTTCTTTCAATTCCTGGCCACTTTCTACTATCTTATAGCAAAGTTTATTCATACTGGTATCAGGAGAACAGATTTGGTGTGATTATACTGCAAGACCACCCGTGGCGTCACCGGTATGAAAAACTCCATGAGATATCGTTTTATAGGTGGCGAGAGCTACGATTAGAGGGCATCGAGGCACGGGGGGATGAATTGCAGCAAATAAGCCCAAAGCCGGCAGTAATAGGGAAAAGGGGAATTGCCGCGGCTAACCCTCCCCGAGTTCTTTGGTGATATCCTCCACCATTTTCAAGAAGACCTTCCTGAACCTTCTCATGACCTCTTCGGCCGCTTTCTCACCGGCTAGGCGGGCGTCATCGGCTGCTTTTCTGGCATCTACGGCAGCCTTGTTAACCAGGTCCACACTGCCGTAAATCTCATCTAAGATTTGAGGTAGCGGCTTTTCAAGTATTTGGTGTCGTTTTGTTTGTTCTTTCTCGGTGACCATCAGAAACCTCCTTGTTGAAAGTATCACAATACTTACTTTTAGAGAAGTCTAGAACACGCTGTTTTGATAGTCAAGCTAAATGATAACGGGCTCAACCAGCTTTTTATTCAATTTCGTTAAATAAGTCGTAAGGACAATAGACCGGGTAGTACTATTTTCCGATGCCGACCGGTCTGTTATTTCTCGGTAGCGGGGTTGGATTCGAAAGGAACGGAAGGCCAGCTGTAGATGCCAGCAAGATTATCACTCCTTTACCCTATTTTACTCACGGGGTCCGGGAGCTGTGGATTTACTCTAACAGTGACTTGGTAAGCAAATGAGATTAAAGTTTAACATTTTTAACGAGAATTTTATGATTTCTTAATACTGCGTTGTGTAGTATTGGACTTTTAAGTATTTAGTAAGCGATGGTTGAATGAAAATGGAAGACACCGTATATTGATAAGGAGGATTTGCGATGGAAATCAAAATTCAGCCAGTTCAGCCGGAAGAGCTTTCCGGGGCACTTGATGTACTTGGTAAGGCTTTTGCCATGCTGCCTAGCTCTATTGCCTTATATAGAGGTAGAAGTAGGCCGGATATAGAACGACGTATGCAGATTACCTTCGGGGCACTGCTAAAACACATGCCGGGCCAGGTATTTGTAGCCAAGCAAGGTGACCGGGTTGTTGGTGTTATGCGGATAGTAGAATGGCCGGGTTGCCAGATGAAGCCACTTCAAGCCTTGAAGATGCTACCTGCCCTTATGAAAGCCGGAGGATTAGGTGAAATGCGTCGTGGGATGAAAATGCGGGGTACTTGGGCGAAAAAAGACCCCAAGAAACCGCATTGGCACCTTGATCCGATAGGTGTCACACCCGAGCTGCAGGGACAGGGCATCGGTAGTAAGTTGATGGAATATTACTGCAATCACGTTGACGCGCTTGGAATGGCAGCATACCACGAGACTGATAGCAGGACAGAGAACGTTAAGTTTTACGAGCGATTCGGCTTTCAGGTTATTGGAGAAGAGACAATTATGGATTTCCCGGTCTGGTATTTGTGGCGCCCTGAACATTATAAAGCACCATAGCTAACGTGTGCAGTTCAGATTATATTACTACTACTGTTTTATCATCCAGCCTTGTATCCAGTATAGAATCACCTGTTAAACAAATATGCGCAACAAGTAAGGGACCTTCCCGGCTTGGATGACTTATTTTGCTTATTATCTCCCGAGATGACGGCCTTGAATGTTACTAGCAGTGGAGATATTCGTCCACCAGCTTTTTTATCTCCTCTTCCTTGCCGTGTAATTTCTCACTCAGGTCCTTATCGTTGTAACTCTTAAGTTTGTTCGCTATCTCATCTATTACTGTGGGAGGAAAGACCCCTTCTTTCTGGTATATTTCACGATCCTTCAGTAGACTTTCGGCTGATTGCCAGCATGAGGTAGGTAACTGAGGCAATCGCTTCTGAACTTCACGCTGGTCAGATGAAAAGATGTTTACATCTACATACAGTTTCTTGGCCAATTCCAGCGCATTCTCCATTTCCAGGCCATGTTGAGCAGCCACAATCAAACCGGCCAGCAAAAGGTAAATATTCACCGAACCATCAGGACAGCGAAATTCTAACGTCTGATTGTTTATTGACTCCGGAGAATCCCCCGCTTCCTGTGGGTTGGCATCTTTGGCCATACCCTCAACATTCAGCCAGCCCAGGGGAACTCTTACCAGCACAGATCGGTTTCTATCACCCCAGCATATATTGGTTGGTGCTTCCTGATGTGGAACCAACCTCAGATAGGAAGTGGGAATAGTATTACCAAAGGCGGTCAGAGAAGGAGCCAGCGAGAGATAACCGGCAATAGTCTTTTTAGCTATATCGCTTAGCTGGCTACCCTCAACCAGCATATTTCTCCCATCCTTGACCAATCTTGTGTGAATATGGAGGCCGCTACCAGCGTGTCCGGCCAAAATCTTAGGAGCTAAGCTGATTGTTACCCCATATTTATACCCGATCATTCTCAACATCCACACAGCGATAACAAGTTGATCAGCTGCATCTTCTACAGGAACAGGAAGGAACTCAATTTCGTGCTGCTCCATCTCATAGCTTCCCTCAACAATATGACCTACTTCAGAGTGCCCGTATTTTACCTGCCCTCCTGCCTGAGCAATAGCATGCATGGCCTCACATCTGAGTTCCTCCCATTTGGAAAATGGGGCAGACTCATGATAACCCCGTTGAGTCGTGACCGGATAAAGCTCCTCTCGCCCAGAGAAAACATAGTATTCCAGCTCCCCCATAGCCTCAAAAGTTAACCCCGTGCTGTTCTTCAGCACCTGATGAGCGTTTCTAAGGATATTCTCCGGAGAGCCTGGTAGTCTGGTTCCCTCATTCGTATAATAAGAGCAAAGTATATCCAGTGTAGGAATAGGAGAGAACGGGTTCACATAGGCGGTCTTATACCGGGGAATAACATATAGATCACTTGAAGCAGCATCGATATAAGGTAATAGGCTGGAGCCATCTACTCTTTCCCCCATTGACAGTAGACGGTCCAGTTGAGGTTTATGGGTAATCGCAAAATTAAGGGTCTTCAACCTGCCGTCTCCGGCTACATACCGGAAGTTCAGCATCTCAATATTGCTTTCCTCGATAAACCTGAGTAAGTCTTGCTTGGTAAATTCCTCCGCAGGCTTCCCTAAGAACCGAACTACTTTATTCATATTCATTCCTACCGCGTCTTTCATAGATTGATCACCCTCTTTCTTGAATCGTTCGCAAGATCTTCTAAAATTCTTCTGTTATTCTCCTCGATAACTTCCCCTACTGCCCTGGCAATAGAATCTACCAGGGGATCTTTTTCTACCTTATCGCCAAAGGTTCTTTTGAAGACAATCGTAACATCCCATTTGCTCAAGCCAATCTTATTCACCTCTGCCTCCTTTGATACTTACAACTACACACTTCAATAGTTGCTGCGCACCATTCTGCCCGATGTCAGGCTAGTTGCGCTACCCTTGCGTCGAGCGCAATCCTGCCTCGCCCCAGGTACTGGAGAACCGCCGTCTTTGCAGGTAGTTCTATATGCCCAAGAACCCTAGAGGCGTCCATCATGGCACTTCTAAAAACTGCCTTAAAATGCTTAGGCTCCTCCTCAGGGGGCAATTTCCGGGTGAAGAGCCATCCGGTTTTTCTATTATACACTCCCTGTGAATAAACCTGTCTGGTTAAAGCGCTAAACCCAACCGCGGAGCTTCATTGCTTCCACTACACGTTCAACAGCCCGGACGTAAGCTGCTTCTCGCATGTTTATGTTGTATTCCCGGCTAGTATTTAACACAGAATGATACGCCGTGGTCATTTTATTATCTAGTTGCTCATGGATCTCCGCTTCTTTCCAGGTGTACATGTAGAAGTTCTGGACCATCTCAAAATACGAAACTGTTACACCGCCTGCGTTACACAGAAAATCAGGTATGACATGAACGCCATTTTGAAATAGAATGTCATCGGCTTCTGGTGTGGTTGGGCCGTTAGCTAGTTCGGCAATAATCTTGGCCTTGATATTTGGAGCATTCTTATCGGTTATAACGTTTTCTAAGGCGGCTGGGATAAGTATATCCACGTCGAGTTCCAGAAGTTCCTCATTGGATATACTTGTCATGTTTGGCAGACTACAAACTGAGCTGGTCGCAGACTTGCATGCAAAAGCTGCCTCCGGGTCAATCCCGGGTTGCCCTACTTTGCAACATATCGCACCCTTGCTATCACACACGGCTACTATCTTGGACCCAAAGAGTTCGCTGCATAGCCGAGCTGCATGATATCCAGCGTTCCCGTAACCATGCACGGCAATTGTAGCTTTGCTTAAGTCAATACCGAGTATCTTGGCGGCTTCACGGATAGTATACAGCCCACCACGAGCCGTAGCATCATCCCGCCCGGGGGAACCGCCAAGTGGTAATGGCTTGCCAGTAATAACGCCAAATTGCGATTTACCTGCAATGATCGAATACTCGTCCATCATCCAGGCCATAATTTGCGGGGTAGTATAAACATCAGGGGCAGGCACATCCTTCTCGGGCCCAATGAACTGAAATACGCTCCGCACGTATGCCCTGCTTAAACGTTCTAGCTCGCCAGCGGACATTTCCTTGGGATTGCAAATGACACCGCCTTTTGCTCCTCCCAGGGGTAAGTCGAGCAGGGCACACTTCCACGTCATCCAGGCAGCCAGTGCCCGAACAGTATCGATTGTTTCATCAGGATGGAATCTAAGGCCTCCCTTTGTAACGCCCCTGGCGTCGTTGTGGTGGACTCTAAATCCCTGGAATACCTTGACAGAGCCATTGTCCATGCGGATCGGCAATGATACATGGAGTTCTCGCATGGGAGTTTTGAGCATTGTGGTCAGTTCCGAGTCTAGATTCAGAATTTCAGCACACCTGTCTACCTGTCTTTTCACGATGTCGAACGGATTAATGTCTGCCACTTTTCTGTTCCTCCTGATTTTATATTAAATGGTCCTTCCAGTTTAACGTTTTTTATTTCCAGCCGTCCACTGCATGCCATACATGTCATAACGGCATGGATGAGAAAACAACTAATCCTTTACCGGTATCCCCCTATCCTTGAGGTACTTTTTGGCTTGCGCTATGGTTATCACCTTGAAGTGAAATATTGAGGCAACCAATACCGCTGCTGCTTTACCTACCGTCACTGCTTCATACAAATGCTCCAGTTTGCCCGCTCCACCCGAAGCAATGACCGGGATAGATACCGCTTCAGCGACTGCCCTTGTCATCTCCAAATCATATCCCTCCCTCGTTCCATCAGCGTCTTTGCTGGTTAGTAATATCTCCCCGGCACCCAGGCTCTCAACTTTCTTTGCCCAGTCAACAATCGGAATGCCGGTGAACTCGCTGCCACTCTTAACCACTACTTCCAACCGGGGGCGGCTACTTCCCGGGCTGTTCTTCTTCCCATCAATAGCTACAACGAGCCTCTCCTTGCCAAACTCTTTCGAGGCCTGCCTCACTAGTTCAGGATTTTTGACTGCGGCTGTGTTAATTGACACCTTGTCCACGCCGAGGTCAATGAGGACTCTCATATCCTCAATACTGGTTATACCGCCACCTACAGCGAAGGGAACAGTAACCTTCTCGACTACCTTCTTGACCCATTCCAGCCTTGTCTTTCTGTTCTCTACAGTAGCGAAGATATCAAGAAGGACTAGCTCATCAGCACCTTCTCGGCAATATGCCTCGGTTGCTTCCACGGGGTCGCGAGCATCCTTGAGATTTACAAACTGAATCCCTTTTACCACTCTCCCCTCTTTGACATCCATGCATGGTATTATTCTGATTTCTGCCATCTTAAACCTCCGAAAAATTTACTAGACTCTGATAGTCCATAACAGTGAAATTGGCATGATTTTCAATCTCAATCCCGGCTTCCTCTATTGCCGCAACAGGATTCAAACCACCAATCAGAACCATTCCGATTCGATTGAGTTCCATCGGGATTTCGCAGATGGGCTCGCTAACCTTCCCCATCAGCATCACGCCTCCCAGTCTAGCCTCTCCAAGTTTGGCTATCGACTCATCAACCACGGGTTGACAGATAGCTGGTATTTCACGGAAGTTTGCCAGTATTATGCCGTCACCGCTGCTGGCCACTTTGGTAACGGAAGTCATTTTGGCCTTTATGAATATTTCTGAAGGATCCAAGGAACAGCTAGCGTAGTGAATAAGCTCCACAAAGCGAAGAGGCTTGTGATTGCGAATCTGCAGTAAACCGCCAAACTTTGATTCTATAGGGACACCCGCCTTAAGTAGAGTGCCATTCACCACTATGCTACACACCGTAGCTAACGCTACTTTCCCCTGGGGAACGACTAACTCACCAAGCATCTGGCCTTCATGAGCTACCGCCACTAATTCGCTGGCGCAAAGCCCGGCTGAGAAAACTGGCTTCATTATTTCTAATGCCTTCGGAGCTTCTTCTTTTGGGAAGAAGGAGATATTGACTGGAACCGAACCAATATGACTATCCAGGTCGAAACTGGTGCGGAAAGCGAGTTCCTCGATCCTGGAAATAGCCAAACCAACCTTATCTTTGACCAGGGCATTCCCTAGCTCTTCAAGCCCTGATTCTGTAATCATCCTGCCGTCCCTTCTTCCTATCGATCGGGTTAATCCTCGTTCGTCCATCAGTTTGAGATGATATCTCACCGCTCTTTCACTCAGTTCAATTCCCAGGCCTTTCAATCGTTTGGAGATGATTCTGGACCCCACTGCTTCATGTGAGTCGCCCAAAATCTTCAGGATGGATAAAACCTTCCTTTCAACGTCTTGCGTTTCAAATCCCATTTGCGCCTCCGGCGGATGGTAACCTATTACCGTATTTTACCAGGATAAATCAATAGTGTCAACCCATACCTCGGGATTTCACCACGTGCCCACTGCATGCGCGGTTTAACAACTGGCTATTGTTGTACTGACCTGCCCCCAAACCGGTCCAGTTGCAATGTCGGGCCGGACGATAAAAAGGGGGGTTTGAATGGGCAGGACATCATACACGGCGGAGCAGATCATCACAAGCCTAGGGAAGCAATATTGCTTCCCGTGGACCCACTTTGGTAGCGGCGGTTGGATTCGAAAGGGACGAATCCCGGACATAGACAGCCAAGACAATGGGAATTAAACTCATAGCCAAGTCAGACGGATTTAGAAATGGGAACAAAATATGAGTAGAGTTAAGCGAGATAGGATGGGCACTTTCCCATCCCTAATTACCCGACTGTGAATCGTGGTATTCGCTAGTTCCTTCCTTGTTTTTTGAAGAAATCGTCAACAGCTGACTTAATCAGTTCTCGACCTAGTTTTGCGCAGTGCATCTTGTCTGACGGCAATCCATTCAATGCTTGAGATATCTCATCATCAGATATCATTAATGCCTGTTCGATTCTTTTGCCTTTCAGCATCTGGCTTATCATGGAACTTGTGGCAATCGTCGCAGCACAGCCAAAGGCCTTGAATTTGGCGTCAATGATAGTGCTATCCTCCACTTTAATGTACAGCTCGATATCAATACCCCGCGACGGGTCTCCCACATGGCCAACACCATCAGGGTTTGTAATCTCCCCCACATTCCGCGGGTTTCTGAAGAGGTCTATCAACTTATTGCTGAGCATGGGCCACATATTACTTATCCGCCTTTGGCCATAATCCACATCTTTTGTCTTCCACTTACTTCCCTGGTGGAATGAGCTGGAGGCAGGACTCGTCTTGCTCCACCCCCACTTTTACACTATACCCTTTGCTCTGAGCGAGCCGGATTATATTCTCTTTGGAGACCACATTCCCCACGAGCACGGTTATCTCCTCATTGGGGTGTTCTTCAATAGCTTTACTGGTTTTAACCACCGGTATCGGACAGGAGAGGCCCCTGACATCAACTTCAATCATTTTTACTCCCTCCTTGTAGAAGTCTAGGGCCGC
>SDBU01001315.1_pt1 | contig 35988 bp, 62 predicted proteins | sample 2277071 | NCBI WGS metagenome assembly SDBU01 (sample SAMN10397929, study PRJNA504765) | marine sediment metagenome | isolation source: marine sediment core GS08_GC12, 126 cmbsf | place: Arctic Ocean: Gakkel Ridge, Loki's castle | collected 2008 | reverse complement strand
GTTCTAGCATTTTCCTTGCTTTCATATCCTTACCTCCTTTATACTTGATACTACTGTTATAAGCTATTCTTCCTTTACCTTATCCTCCCAGTAGTCACACCCTCCGCCATATTCCTCGCTCCTCCCTGTGGGTAAGGCGAATATCACTGCAGGAGTGGCAGTCGGCTTGCTTTCCGTCGAGAGTGCCTTTCCCTTATCGACCATTTTCTTCCCTTATTTTGTCTTATCGATAATCTTCTCCCTCAAATCAGCGCTCAGGCGGCTGTAGCGTTTGTGGGTTGGTCGTTTGTCCTTGGGCATGCCCAAGGCATCCATTGCCAGCTGAATATCAGCGAAGGGACCGGAACCGTCCTTCAAAAAGTAGCCTTTCGCTGGATTTTGAATGGCGATACTGCCATCGGTAGAAATGGATTCCGGCAATTGCTCAGAATCTTCCGGATGTTCCTCTCTGAACTTTCTATCCCTCGCTTCGATTTCCTCTTCCACATCGAGTAAGGGCAATTGGGGCGTCCCAGACGACGGTTCCGTTACTTCGGAAGTAATTTCTTTGTCTTGACCCTGGGAAGAGGGTTTTTGGGTTTTTGCATTCGTCTTCCTCTCGGCTTCCTTCTTCGCAGTTACGGAAGTAGGAAGAGCGGTCTTGGGTGCGACATACTTGGGAGCCTTAGGATTAGTTGCCCACTTGGTTTCTGCGACGGCTACGAAGCCAGCTAGAACACTGACACCGCCTGCTGTTTGCATCAACAAATCGGCAAGACTGCGACTCGGGAAGCTACTGAACTGCGGGTCGCAGTCTTTCTGGGAGATGCCGGCTAACACACCGCCATCTCTTTCTTCGAGTACTAATTTTTTGTTCACTTATTCCTCCTTTTCGTTTAGGTTAAATAAGTCGACTCCAGGTATCAGATTTAGAGTCGAGCCAGTATCCCACTTCATTAGTAGTTGCCCCAGGGCGTCAATGCCGACGCATTCTCCCTGAGTCCCCGGAAGGACGGGTTGTGGGTCACCCGGCATCACCGTAAGAGTAATTCGTCGACCTACGAATTTCTTTTCCAGCTCTTTAATTTCCTCCGGGTCAGGCAAGGTCACATATCGAATTTCTTTTCGTTTGGTCATTATGCCTCCGTGTGTGCCAAAATATCTTCCCTGACATGATTTCGCTTTACGGTGTAATACATATTAGTTCGGCAGACTTTGCGTCGCGGGTTATCCTTAAACCATTGCTCGATACCCTTGATGGTTTCTTCTGCTTGTTGCTTGGTGAGCTTTTCCGAACTACGAATGTTGGCATTTACCACCTCCAAAACTTTAAGATTTTGACGAGCCTGGTTTCCTCGTCGTCCCAAAAGGGTGACCAGTCGAAGATACCAGTATCGACCGCCATAAAATATCCATATACTCCGACTCTTAATCTGAGCAAGGGTGCACCTGGCAGATTGCCGACAACACCGTAAATCCTCAAAGCCTGTTCGTCGGTGTCGTCTGTTGGACTGAAGAACGCCTTCATTGAACCGTGAGAATGCAGATCGAGTATTATGCGACCCTCAGGAACGGCGTATTCAACCTTCGCTTTTTCACCGAATTGGGCTGGAAAACGAAGTTCATAACCAGAGGTACCCAGGGATACCGCTGCGTAATATTCACTTCCCGGGTCTTGTTGCATCTTGCTAATTGCTCGGTGAAGCAAAGCGACCGGGATAGGACCGTGTCGCAGGACTACTTTCGGACGTAATTCTGCCAAACCGCGCACTGGGCTGCGTGAAATGGGTATACGAGCTGCCATCAGATCTCCCTCGGCTTCGATAAAGACACCTGACCCACTTAAAACATAATCGAAATACTCACCTCGTTCACCGTAGAGTCCATCTTCTTTGTTTATTAAATAACCAACGGGAGGTTTCATACTGCCACCTCCCGCTCCATAGCTCGACCAACTTCGTGATTACCCATTGTTAAACTCCCCTTCCACTTTCGTCTACCATTCGGCACTCCTCCATCAGTTTTTTATCTGCTTTAACCTGTGCTTCTGTGGGTTTATTCATTTGCTAACTCCAATAAAATATCAGCGTGACAGGGCAGAGGAGCGCACCAACATACAAGGTTCTTGCCTTTCAGTTCAGCAAGGTCTAGTTCATCCTGTTCCACCTTTCGCATAATCCATTCTTTATAATGTCTAACTACTCTTTCACGAGGATAACGGTGGCTTATTATAAGAGGATTACCCCACTTGCTAGGTCTACCTACATAGACAGCATCGGGTGGTATCTTGTCTGTCCTCTTGTTTAATACTTTGGGCATTTCTCCTCCCTTATTACTGCTCAGGTGGGGCAAACAGCGCAACAACCCCGCCCAAGCCTTGCCAGCGGGGATAGAGTAAGGGTCTAACTTACCGTTTCTGTCGCATGATGCGCATTGTTTTTCTTATCTGGTCGTCCAGTATCCACCCAATATCATCGGGGTCAAAAGTTAGCCCATCGTATCTGTCGCTTTCCAATTCTTTCTTTGTTAGTTTACACTTTTCGAACAGTTCTTTATCCCGTATACGTTGCTCGTTCCCATGATACCTTGACGTATCTTCGCTTGAACTTGTGCTGTGTTCCACTTCATTTACCTCCTAGGACGATATTCTAATTGCCGAACAGTATGTCCAGTAATCCGAGACACGGTTTCCGGTTTCGCATCTACGGTAGCCAGGGAACCTGTCTCGAGATTTAGATAGGCTCCCATCCAGCTGAGTTTCCCGGTCATCAACTTATAAACGAAAGTTAAGACGAGGTCAGCCATCATACGATTGATAATGGGTGACTGTTCGTCATTCAGCACCGCATCAGCGCAGTCAGGCTCTACCTCTGGCGCTGGAGCTAATAATGCAGGCTGTTGAATGGTCGGTAAGGGGAGTTTATGGCATAAGCCAGTTTCGGGCGTGAATGACTGATTCAGCTCTTTCAATAAGCTATTTCCAATGAGCACCTGCCCCATATTCTCGCCATTGCCGGCGTCGATATACCACCCATTGTGATACTGGTAGCTGAATCGTCCCGCCATCATTCTATATCCAGCGAACTGCAGGCGGTCTCGAGCCGTTGGGTTATCCACGCACCCGATGGTAATATCAGAACGTTCGTCCAAAGCGAGCTGCTCAATCGGACTAACACAATAGTGGATAATTCGACCAAATTGGCGTGCTAACCGTTCCGCCAGAACCTCCGCTTTGAAACGGCCGAGATCCTCTCGGTAGAAATTCTGGCGACCTATATTGCGTTCCTCAACGCGGTCATGGTCAATCAAGTAGATTCTGTTTTTGGCACCGACCAGGAGACGGCATAGACCCTCGGCTACATATCCGCCCGTGCCACCACATCCTACTACAAGAATGTAAGCGTCCTTGTCTCCTTTTAGTATGTATTTCTCAGGCTCGACCATCTTGCCTACCTTTCAATTCCTCTCTTATATTATAGAGGCGATTGCTGTAATCCTGAAACTTCTTCGCTAGATTATTAACAAAATTGGAATCATATCTTGTTATTTGTCTACTCCAGCTATGCTCTTCCAGACTATTGACAAGGCGTTGAGCTTCCCAATGTAAATTCTCTAATTCTCGCAGTATGTCCATCTTATCTCCTCATCAGGTCTCCCACCTGCAGATGGGCGTATTGCAAGTCGGAAACCGGGAATGTTTCTTTTTTCTCCTTGTCGAGCTCCTTCCAAAGCTTGGTCACATCACTTGGGTGCTTCTTTGAACGATACTCAGTGTTTATTGCTCGAGTGAAGAATGACTGGAAGAAACTGTCGGGGATGTCTTCGATAAGGTCAGGATAACGATTACTGCCCGGACAACTTCTACCGTCGCTGTAGATATTAACCAACGGAGCATGATACACCTTATCTCTCGGACCTTTCGGCCGGCGAAGAACCGCCCAGACATCTGGGGGTTTTCCTTGATTGCAAAGGAAGATAAGACCAGGCAGGGGAATGTTATAACGCTCCGGTGGTTTCCCATATTCCTTTACGAGCGCTAATCTTCTCACCCCGGGTTCGACCCAAAGGGCGATTCTGGGCCCGCTTTTGGTGTTTGTCCACCATAATGTATTCGCAGGCAGGAGCCCGGAGGTGAATGATAGCTCGCTAGCCAAAGCGTGAGCCAGCTCACGAGCTGAAATGATGCGGAAAGCACCGCCTTTCGTCTCCACGTCCTGCATCACGATAGCCTCGCCGTAGAAGTCCAGCCGGAGAATCAGCTTGTCTTTACCTATTCTCAACTCTTTCGGCAAGACCCTCTCAAATGGAGAGGGAAGAGTAGCTTTGTTGTCTTTATTCATATTCTCACTCCTTGATATAACCTTTAACTCGGAGCCAGGCTAATGCAGTAGCTCATTTACCCTCGGCTTTCGCTAGAGCTTTCCCTAACTCTATATATAGTAACTCTTCTTGTTGGTTAAGGTAACTATCATCAAGTTTTCGTGCTAACACAATCTTGGCGTGTCTACAAGCCTCATACAAATCAGGTGCTGATGCTATGAGGTGGGCATTGGCTTCGTTCTCTAGCCCGCTTAACGCTTGCTGTTCAATTATAACCTCACCGCTAGATGATACTATGCCATACCCATCAACCATACCCCCGAATCTTCTCCATTCCCCTTTAGTATATTCCATCTCCCTTGTTACCTCCTATTATTATTTAGTGCTATGGCCAGTAGGGTCCCCGCTTGCTTAGCATCTTCAACTGAATTATATAATGTTTCTTTTGGTGAGAATTTGCAGCCTGGGAACCATTCTAAGAGTGTCGCACCGTTCTTGTGCCTTTCAACTGTTAACCATGTCTTGCCCAAACTAAAAGCCCCAAATGCTGAACCCACAATATTCGTTTGTCCATAATGTTTCATTTGTCCTCTTCTTATTATTTTAATCGTTCAATCATCGCAAACCCCGGATATCGGTCACAGATAAGAGTTTCCAGAGCAGGTCTCGACTTTGGAGAGGGGTTTAGCATCCCATTAACCGCGACATACTGCATTATCTCAGGTATCTCTGGTTTGGTATCAAGGAACTCTCCAAACTTCTTCCAACCCGCATACTCTATTGAAGTACGAGTAATTCTAGTCTTCCGTTTCATTAAAAACCTCAAACAGCGTTTTCGGTCTTCGCTTAATGTATTTGAGTATCTCAGCGGAGCGTTTTGGCACATCGACCTTGAACCACTTATTGAACTCCGTCATCTGTTTATCCATTTCAGGGTAGGTCGCCCAGTCAGCTGTCAGCTGGTCAACTGTCTCGCGGTCCCAGTCAGGACTTAGACCAGCAGTATCCAGCCAGACATTACCAGTCTCGGAGAAGAGCCATTGACACCAAAGTAGCAGTCCCGGATAGGGCGAACCTTCCAGAGCCATTTCTACTTGGCCAAGTGACAAACCTTTTGCTGGAAGTTTAAGATCTCCGACCAGCGTCTGGAAATGTTCAATCACGGGTATTCGACTTCCCTCTTGCACAGGACAAACACAAATAGTGGATGCCAACAGACGGGCTGGAGATATTAGCCTTAACGAGTCGTATTCCCATTCTCTCATTCCGTACCATTCAACAACCATCGACTGGGTAACACTACTCAGCATACTGTCGCCTCGATTCCTCAATATTGGGAAATACCGTTTTGAGAACAGCTTAGCGAACTCTTCAGCAGCATCAGCGTGCCCCTTCGCCATTAATTTATCCAGATCTTCCGGCAGGTATTCCTTAACGAGACTGTGGAAGCGGAAGATATGCTCGATACCATCAAAATGCTTGATTACCGAGCTGGGTTTGGTGGGCGCAAGGATTAAGCGCCGGCGTAGAATAGTCACTATCATTCTTCGTCCTCCGCAACCTCGATGTCTTCGTCCTCCGCAACCTCGATGTCTTCGTCTTCGCCCACCCAAGTCTCTTTCTTCCCAAGAGAAAGATAGAGGAGCACCCGATAAAGCTCTTTCACTTCCTTGATATAAGCCTGCACTTCCACAATAGCTGTATTGAGTTCGGGCTGTTTATCGATAGCCTTGACAATATCGACCTTGCCTTTCTCGTCTATCAACTGAGGAGCCAGCTCCATAATGCGAAATTTCTTTTCAGGGAGCTTCTTCAATACTTTGACAATACCCTCGCAAGTAATTTCTTCCATTTAGCTCTCCTTCGGAGGAAAGTACTGATGATATTCCCTGTCCAACTTCTCAAGTATCGCGTAGCTCACGAGTTGCTTAACGGTTAGTCTCTTTCTTCGAGCTAATTCGTAAACTCGCATTGATTGTTCTTCGCTTAGCTTCAGTTTTACACTTATAGTCATAGTTCCCCTCGCTTATTTTCCGGGCATACCTGCCCAATCCGACCACCGAAACTAATTCGGTGACCGTCAGGAAAGAGATACCGGTCTCTTCACCTCTTGAGGTAAACTCTTATCCGTAGTCCGTAGCTTTCGTCGAAAGACTGAATGTGTTCTCTTCGTAATTTCATTTCACACACCTTTTAGCACCTACGATAGTAAGTAAGCCTCTCGCAACAACCTCTACAAATATGGTCATCCTTGAACAAGATAACAGCTCGAGGGCGAAATTGGGGCTGAGGAACAACGACCAACTGCCCACTATCGGAGCAAACTTGATAGTTGTTTTCAAACTCCATATCTTTTCCACAGATTTTGCAGAACTTCACAATCCCTCCTTTTCCGTCTTTATCATTACACCAACGCGAACCGGCGTTTGAGGAGTGTGATAAGCACATAAAGCTGAGCGGAGCCCCGACGAATAACTGCCTGCTCCATTCCGTCGAGCATTGTCTTGGTCTTTTCCATCATCTGCTCGGCTCGCCCGTATCTCTCTGCGTTCTGATGTGCGACTATCTTGTCAACTCGCACGCCAATCGCGTCAATCTGGGGCCTAAGACTGGCATCGTAAGCCTTTGTAATGTCCTCTGCCAACAGGGTATCGGTAGGCTGAGACGTCCAAAGGCAAACCTTGCCTCCCTTTGTGCCGGACAGGTTCAGGGCAAGCATTTCTGCTTCGCCCGTCCACGGCATCAGGTACACCGACTCGGTATGCTTGGTGGCGCCGATGAGCCGGGCATTGTCCAGGAACTCACGACGGGCTTTGTCACCTTCCTTAGTATGCGGAATATCATAGGTGATTAGAAGCCACTTGTCGCAAATCTCTTTGGTTTCAATATCCACGTCCATCAGGCGTGCCATCACCTCGAGAGAGTCTAGCTCTTCATTGCGGGTTTCTTCTTCGACCACGGCTACTGCACCTCCTTTTGTGCCGACCTTCCTCTTGAACTCGAAGATTTGGTCTTCTCCCTCTGTTCGGACTGGCAAGGTCTCGGCAGTGGTTAACTCCGTGAAGAAGTTAGCCATATGCTCCCTGACCTGGTCGACCGAAAGTTCAGAATTGGGGTCGTCATACGCTTTACCGTCGTAGACAAACTTTCGAACCATTTTACTTTCCCTCCTTTTATTTGGGCTAGTCCACCCACTAGAACTGCCGAACGAGCTTTCAGCAGCTCGATGTGGAAGGATTAACGCCTAACCTAACCTACATCAAACTCCAAATGCTAAATCTTTTGGACGCCTGTCCATTATTACTGAACCGGGAGTTCGATTTTTCTGAGACCATTTCGCGTAGATGGTCTCTACTTCGTCGCAATGGCAGGAGACACATTCGGCTAGGTTGTTGAAATAGAGAGTTAATTCCCTAGCAGGGAGCTTGTCCTCAGGAATAAATAAGTTGCAACTCATCCTTGTGTCCGTGATGCGGTATCGCACCATAGATTTTACACAGTCGAGTTCCCTTAGTTCCTCAAGACACTGACGGATTTCATCATCGCTCCTACCGTAGAAACGCAGGAAGAATGGAACTGTTTTCATTATATCGCTCCTTTCCGTTTATTTCCTCACGCTAATCAGCGCTCCGCAAGCCTTTAGCAATTTAGCCTCGATGAAATCATAGTTGGCAAGGAAGTACATTCCCTCTTCGGGGTCCGGAACCTTGCAGTTGCCATTGACGTCCCGCTCAACGTTCCCCAAGAGATTTTGCATTTTTCCCACGCTAATTCCAACGAGAGTTTCCGTCCGGCTACTGACAGAAACTCTATATCGAAACTCTTGAGAACAATCTCGTCAGAGGGTTTTAACGCCAATCGAGCCAACAGGTTCTCCTCTAGAGTTTCCAGCTTTTTCGTGACGGACACTATTACCAATTCTTTCGGTTCGCCGCTGGTCTGTTCCCCTTTCATTCGCTCAATCATAGCATCAGGAATGGCTTCTTCCGTCAGCGACTCCATCAAGCTGTTGGTTGCTTCCATGACGGTGTCTACCGAGGTAGTCAGAGAGTCGAGCATGGCGTCAAACTCGACCTTGTGATGGGTGTAAAGTAATCGCAGGAGCCGAACCTGGATATCGTTACCGTCAACGGTAACAATTCCCGATAGAGAGTCACGGCCTTTCCCCATGGTTACGGCTACCTGCCGTCCGTTGATGCTGAGGCTTTCCTCAACATCCATCAGGGCAGTTTCTTTCATCCGCTCCTGTTGCTTACTAAGTGCTGTCGACCATTCTGTAAAGTTCATACACACTCCTTTATTTATTATTCTTTCTCCGGCAGTCGGATTACCAGACCGAACGGGTAGTCCACATCCGTAGTGCTCACCCATATCGTGCTAAAACTGGGTGGCACATCAGGGAACGGGCCATTACCATCGGTCAAATAGACCAGGGAAGTGATAAACGGAAACTTCTCGGCTTCCTTAAACGGAGGCCTGAAATCCGTGCCACCCCGGCCTTCCAAGAGCATGGGAAGTGAGTCAAACGGATGCAGCTCCCACGTCTGATGGATTTGGGCATCGCAGGTCATAAGGTAAATCGTATATTCGTCGTAGGAGTCGCAGATACCCTTGACCTCGGCAAGGAAACCATTCATCTGCTGAGATGAAATGCTACCACTGGTGTCAATGGCAACAGCGATATTAATCTCAGTTCCAGTTATTCCCGGCAAGTAAATTCCTCGCCACAGATACTTTTTGTTCGCCGGGAACAGAGTGAAGTCGGTCTTCGCCTGGGAGCATATCATATCTTCGAGAATTAGCTTCCAGTTAAGCTTCGGTTGAAGCACGCCGTCGATAAGCTCTTTTAAGTGTCCTGGGAGCTTACCTCTCATCCGAGCTCTATTGGCGGAATCAGCGACCATTTCCTGTATCCGTTGTTCCAAACCGTCTAAACCGCCGACTCCGTTAGCGTCGCTACCGCCATCATCGTCACCATCGTCATCTTCGTCATCACCGCCGCCCTGTCCCCATTCAGCGTGGCTGTCCAGAGTTATTACGATAGTCTCATCCTCTTGTTCCGGGATTTGGTTGTAAATCCATTCCGCCGATTTGTCGGCGAAATTCTCATTCTTGAGAACCCACTCTGGAAGTTCAAACTCTTTCAGGACAAGGTCGTTCACCGCATAGTCACAAGCGATATTAAATCGCCGCGGCTCGCGGCTCTGGCGGCGAGTCAGGTGCATTAGGACAAGGTGCATCACCTCGTGGGCGATAACACCTTTAAGCTGCTCCTCTTCGATTTTCGCTATGAATTCGGGATGCCAATACAGCTTATATCCATCAGTAGCCATCGTCTTCGGATTTAGGTCTTCCTTTTTCTGGACAGCTAACTGTAGAGCGATGTGACCGTAGAAAGGCGAGTCAATCATCATCGCCACCCTGGCTCGGAAGATTTTCTTTTCTTCCTTTGAATAGGAGGTCATTTGCTTCGGCTCCTTACCAAAACGTCCCGATTTGCCTTTGACCACGACTCCCAGGAAGGGCACTTCCTCAAAGCCATGGCGTCCTTACCTACCATCAGCATCGCCATCAGGACGGCGTATTCGCCTGGAAGGTTATCACCATACTGTATCAACCGCTCGAACTGTTTCCCCGTCGCCTTGGTCACCAGAGCGGCGACCAGGGCATATCTCAGGTCTCCGCGCGCCGGAACGGTATTATCGCCGGCGAGGATTTTATTCAAGTCGGGCAGCTCGGTCTGAACTTTAAGGAACGCTACAAACTCGGCGGTCGCCCCGGCTCCGATGGTGCCTTTCAAAAGTTCGGGTTGCAGCGACTTGGGGGTCGACTTGATGATGTGGTCTGCAAACTCCCAAGTGCGAGGTGAGCAGAAAGCTTTCTCGCTTGACTCGGGGTTAAAGTCGAACAGGCACTCTGTCTTCCAATGCAGGAAAGCAATAATGTTGGTGTCGATGCCTTTAGCCACCGCCCATCTTCGCCAGTCGTCCAGATGAACATCAAACTCGATGTGCGTGAAACGATTGGCCAATGCGGTGGACAACGGGCGAACAACTGCCCTGTCCTCGACACGGTTCCCCGCTGCCATTACATACCATTCCGCCTTAAGGCGATGCTCTCCAATCTGGTGGTCTAACGTCGCCTGATACAGGACGGCTTGAACCAGCGGAGGCGCTGAGGTCAACTCGTCAAGCAACCATATTCCCTTTTCAGGGATATCTGTGTTGAACTCGAATGGAATATCTTCCGGTGGAAGCCATTTGGCTTTACCGTCGATCACAGCTGGTATCCCACGAAAATCCGTGGGGTCGTGTTGAGCTGCTCGGGTATCAAGGAAACCGATGCCGGCATCCGAAGCGGCTTGCCGAGGAATAGCTGACTTGCCGATGCCCGGAGGCCCGTGCAGGAAAGCTGCCTGCATTCCCGGTTGCCATTTCCCATCTTCGCCCCATTTCCCAGGGGCTTTGACAGCAGACTCGATGAATTCGGATATCTTCGCTGCTCTCATTTTCACTCCTTTTCTTTATCGATTTTTTCGGCGAGGGCATCCCTCGCCTGGCAGACGGCTTCGGTCTCTTCTGGAGTAAGAGCACAATCGAAGGCGTCGAGGACCTCGTCTACTACGGACAAGGCTTTTTTGGCTTCCATCGGGATTTTCTCTCCCGTTGGTTTCGCCATATTCCTTCCTCCTTTTCCTGAATTTGGAGCTAAACGTCGCCCCACTGCTGGAGACGAAGCACCTTACGGCGAGTGTTGTTCCGTAGGTCAAACGACCCCTCGTCTCCAGCAGTCGAGCGACCAGCTCGACTATCCTGGTCGCTTCGTTCTATGGAGATATTTGAAATATTCGTCTTTGTTCATGGAACAGTGGAAGATATAATATATCCGCCACCACCACTTGACGAGCCATTTGCCCATCTCTTACTCCCTTATCTCAAGATATCTATCGCAGCTTCCCCGAATGACTTCCCGCCACCTGCCTGCACTTCTCGAATGTGCTTGCAGTCCGTCCGGGGATAATGCCCTGTCCAGCCACGGCAGGAACATTCAAAAGTACCATCGAAGTTCTCACTGATGGTATAACGCCCTCTGCCCGAGCTGGACTCGACCACCCATTGTCGCTTATATTCCTTTGCCATTAGAACCTTTCTGCGATCATCCGCTCTTCAACGGAGTCGCCTATCTCCTGCCGTTCATATTCCGTATCTATCAGGAAAGCAACTTCGCACCGGTCGCAGCCGAACGATGCTTCGCCATTCCCTGTGCCTAACTCTACGGGTTCGGCATCTCCGCAAAGTGGACACCTGACCTCTTTGTCTCCGAATTTAGACATTACACTACTCCCTTGAACGAGGGAAATCTCATAACACCCTCGTTCGTGTATTCGAGATACTGGATTTTGACGGCGAATGGCTTAACCCAGGTCGCAGGTTCGGGCTCCTTCGCCCAAGGGCAGGAAGCCTGACTGAACATCGACATCAATCCTGCTATCTCGCTGTTATTCATTCCCGTGCCGACCTCGCCCACATAGGTGGAAGTGCCGTCTTTCTCGAGGCGGGCGAGCACCATAGCACCAAAGGTCGACTCTCTCCACCCTGTTCCCTGCGTGTAGCCTACGACCAAGAATGTCTCGCCGGTGGAGCCCATCCTGCCGTAGTTTCGTTTCCACGCCTTGACTTTCTTCCAGTTCCGAGTGTCTCTCTGATACTTGCCTGCCTTGTCCTTACCGACCATGCCCTCTAGGCTATTCGGAATGATTACATTATTCCATAAGTCTAGAGCATTTTCAGTGAAGGAGGCAATTTCGACATTATCAGTTTCGACCAGGACTTTAGACAGGAAATTCTTCCTCTCAATCAGGGGAAGGTGCTCAATATTTTTCCCGTCTATCTCCAGTATATCAAAGACGACCAACTTCGCAGGATTGACCTTTGCCGCGATGCTAATTTCCTTGGTTCGGTTAATTCGCCTCTGAATGCTGTCCTGAAATGTTCCACCGTTCGCCCCAATGATTTCCCCATCAAGGATTGCGGGAAGCTTGGTTTCCAAGAGCAGCTCCGGGAACGTCTCAGTCTTGTTTGACCCACTCCGTGCTTGGAGATAGTAAGTCTTACCCTCGACGTAGGGAATAATACGAGCACCGTCGTATTTGATTTCCCAAATCTTCCCGGGGTCGTTAGCTTCAGGAACTGGAGAACCCTCAGCCAACATCGGTTTTATCGCACTCCTCATTACGCTCCTCTCATTCCTGAGGTTGCCAGCTCGATTTTCTCACTGGTTTCCTTCAGGTCGTATTCTTCCTGCCACTCACGAATGATTGCCTTAAGGACATCGCAACTAGCCCCTTTCTCCACCTCGTAAACGCAGGGAAAAAGACCGTCGCCAGTGGAGTCATCACTACATAGCGACGGACCCTCGGCTTTGCCTATCCTGTGAGGACAACCATCGATGGCTTTAGTCCAGACTCCCCTGAGGGCGAGCTGAATTGCTTCTCGCTCTTCTTCAACGGCTCGCTGAACTTCTTCCGAATTCACTTTCGGTATTTCCATAGACACTCCTTTCGGTTTATTTAGGCACAAAGTGCCTCCACTGCCTGCGAGCTTTGTTGCCCGCAGGCAGGAAAAGCCTTTCTGCTTCGACCGGGTTCGCACCTACGCTTCTATCGCATTCAACGACGCCATCAACTGCTCGGCCAGGTCGCGCTCGTCCTTGGGTGCTATCTTGGGCATCTCGATGGTCTTACCTTCCAGCTTGGCGGTAATCAGGTCGATGAGGGCTTCTCGATACCCATCCTTGTATTCCGCCAGGTCGACCGGTTTCGTCATGCTCGCAATCAACTTCGTCGCCATCTCCATCTCAGCCTCGCTGACCGTGCCTGAAACGAGGATTTCGTCGTAGTTAGCGAGCTCATCCGCCCATTTGAGAGTCTGGAGTAGCAATATTCCCTCAAATGGCGAGACCACGCAGAGATGTTCCTTCGTCGCTATGGTTATCTTACCGACTCCCATCACTCCCGCCTTTTCCATAGCTTGAACGAAGAGAACGAAGGCCTTCGTGCCGACCTCTTCCGGGCTCAGGAAATAGGGTTTCTCAAAGTACCTCGGGTCCTCGATGCCGTCAATGTCATCGATAAACGCCATCACTTGGATAGACTTGACGGAGTCTAGTTTGAGGCACTCGAGTTCATCTTTCGTGACTGGAACATACTTATCCTTTTCAATCGGATAGCCCTTGATGATTTCGCCGGATTCCAGCCCTTTCCTCAGGGCGTCGACGTGTCCTATTACTGCGTGATAGTCAACCGAGCCATTTTCGGCTGTTGGCGACAATAACTCCTGATTTATCGCCTGATACGACTTTTCATCGCAGGCAGGACACATTCTCGGCATCTTTATCCTGGTTCCGCATTCCCCGTGTAGCTGATTCATCGAGATATCTCTATCGCTGGTGCTCGAATACAAAGCTACAGGAATGGCAACCATTCCAAAGCTAATAGTCCCTTTCCACATAGACCTCATAGGTTATCCCTCCTTAAATTAATTCGCCTCTCGCATTGGGCTTCCAGCACCGACCACGGGATTTCGTGAGTGGACGTTGCTTCGACCTGGTCGCCCTGTTCGTCTAAACGGAAACCGGGAAGTCCCGACATCATCTTGGTGACGGTTCGCTTGTCAGATCCCTCGATGTGAGTTTTGACTTCCATTTAACTCCACCTGATGGAAGACTCTGGCGGATTGCCTGCGACCAGGCATCGGAACGCTGGTGCGTAACCGACTTCAGCTCCAGCCAATAGCAAGACCTCGAACGCCTCTTTCTTGTCCTTGGTCTTCTCGAGCTGTTTTTTCGAGGCTTCTAACAGCTCAACTCCCTGTTCACGAGTTAATTTTGGCATTTCCACACTCCTTTCTTTCGATTTGGGCTACCACTCGGTCTCCCTACAAAAAGAGGGGTCGACAACTCTTGCGAGTCATCGACCCCTCTTGCCGTCGGGTTCGGTCTCCCTTACGGACTTATTTCTTACGCATATCATTTCCTCCTTCGATTACTTTCTATCCTGTGGGTAAAGGTGGGCTCCGAAGCCGTGCCATCTATCGAACCGGATATACGCTGCGACCTGTGCTTCATCGCAGTAGGGATAACAACTTCGGCATATTCTCATTTCGAGAACCTCTCCACCGAAGTGCTTTTTCATTCCCCTTTTCTCCATACAGCCATAGCATCGGAAGGTAGGAGGACATCTATCCAGCTCTGCTTTTGATGGGTTCGGCACTCTTTTCGGTTCATTCCACCCAATCTCGACCAATGGCTTGTCCAAATGACGAATATGTCTGGAAATCTCTATCGTTGGAATTAAATCGTCGTTGTCCAAGAGCAATCCCCCTTTCCGAGCCTGTTTTCGAACAAAGGAAAGGGGTGGGAAAGTTCCCACCCCTTTCGTGTAGTGTGTCCTACTCGGGGATTTAGATGTGAATTACTCGGAAGTATTCGCCCCTGACCGCCTCGACCTTGTATATCTTGGGAATCTCGGTTTTATCGCCTCTCTTCTTCGGGTTCTCGAAGACATCTTTCATATCTCGCATTCCCTCGACCTGTAATCCCATTTTCTCGGCTAGCTTGGAGGGACTACCTTGCGTCTGGATAACCTTCCCGTCTTTCCCGAGTTCTTTGGCTTCTCCCCACGAACTTGGGAAACCATTGCGAGAAGTGCTCTCGCCTTTCTTCCCTATGGGGGAGTTGATGTATCCACCCACTTCCTTAACTCCGTTTGGGTAGGACACCTTAACGAAGCGGTTTTCCAAGTCCATTCCGAACTCTTTCGCTACCCCTTTGATGAAGGCGTCGATACCCTTGTCGGGGTCTTTCATTCGGGCGTCGAACTGAGCATACCGCTTGTTCGCCTCGTTCTTCTCGGCTTGGGCTCGGAGTTTGCCGATTTGCTCGAGAGCTGCATCTCGGAGTTCTGGAGATAACCCTGCGACCATATCCTCAAGGGAAGTGGCTTCCAGCTTGGTTTCCGTGGTTTCCTCGGATTTCTCCTCGTCTTTCCCGGTTCCCTCGGCTTCGGAGTTTTCTATCTCGGCGACCTGCTCTGCCAACGAAGGCTCGGGGGTTGGCTCTTGGTCGACTGGCTTTCCCAGAATTGCCAACGAAGGCTCGGGGGTTGGCTCTTGGTCGACTGGCTTTCCCAGAATTGCCGACGCTGGGTCGCTAGCTACTCGCTTTGCTTCGGCTTCTCGCTTGGCTCGCTTCTCGGCTTTCCGTTCTGCTTTCGTATTCATTGGATAACACTCCTTTACGACTTAATCTCAGGAATGTCATCGAGCCGTTTCAAGCTCATTCCAGCTTGTCTGTCGCTGTCCGACTATTCAGTTGTTAAGGTGCGATGGCTCGTGTCTGTCGTCGCCATCAAGTCGTTTGACCTATGCTTAGTATAGCACAGATAGCTGTCGTAGACGCAACCAATGTGCCTTAGAACATACGTATGTTCTCTGATTTGTCAAAAGGGTATTTTGTCAAATAGATTTATTTTTAGATATACCGTCTGATTAAGATGTAATCGCCGCTCTGTCGCCAGTCTGTCGTAGATACGAATATGAGTCGAATTGAGCCTGTGGCAATTCGTTCTGGCGACTACGCAAGGCTAGGAAGCATAAGGAGAAGAACAATTACCCCCGTTCCCATCTGTCTATTCCTCTATTATCTCGAAACACTATAGAAGAAGAACAATTACCCCCACTCCTGTCTGCCTATTCCTCTATTTTGAGTACTCCTACCGTAAACAACAGGAAACCCGCAGGAAATCAATTCTACGGGCTATTATAAGTATCTGGGGTGGTTAAGGAAAAAGAACGTTCCTCCACAACCTCTTAATGCGGAGCAGGGCCCGAGCCGGGTGTTCAGGTCGCTTCTTCATTGGAATGGCCAGGACCCGGGGACAGTTCACCCCAATAGCATATCCGCTTCCAACAAGGGCGTTAGCGTAGTCCGGCTCGGCATGGAGGTAGTCATTTACGGCTGCGTTCAACTTCCTGAGACAAGTCGCGCAGTTCTTAAGAACCAGCTCGGTTAACCGCCCAAAATCTGTCAGATCAGCATCTATGCCCAGGGGATGAAAACAACTGGCGCAAACCGGCGCTGGAACGGCTGGGACGGTTTTTTGAAACTTTTTCGGACTTTTTTCTCGGGTTTCACGCCTATCGGCCCTCTTTACGGCTTTATCGTAGCATTTCTGGCAGCGAGGTGAGATAGGAGGAGATCCGCTGCACGTGATTATTCCTTCCCGGGGATTTACGACGTAACTTCTCTGGCAAAGGGAATAAGGTAATATATCGTCAGGGTCCTCGGGATTTACTGCTGGCCATTGATAAAAGCCAGTACTCCCTTTGCAAACAGGGCATTTCATCAAGAAACTCTACCTTTCATTGACGGATGAGGTACAAACCATGTCCCATGCGTTCTGCACCGGTAAATAGCACCGATGAGCTTTCTGGTGATCTCTTTCCCTGTTCGTCGGCTCAAAGCCCTGCATTTTACACATGGTTGCTTCTTCGGCATGTTCGGGCCATAGTGCCGCGTCGACCGGAATCGTACCGGTCGAGTCTTTTTCTTTTGCCACATCTCTTCGATTTGGTTCGCTGGTGTTTCCGTCATCACCGGCGGAGGTTTGGAAAGACCTAAGATACGCCTAATTTTGTTCATTAACCATCGAAATAGCCTTTTCATCAGTTCGCCTCCGTATTATCTCACTTACCAGGCATGCTCTTTTAGTTTTAGGGCCGTTTTCTTCGCAGGAGCTCCTCTCTGGGCAAGAAATGCACGAGCATTTCTCGTTTCGTGAGACCCAGTACGAGTCCTCGGGTTCTATCCATCCTGTTGTATGATCGAACCATGGGCAGCGTTCGCAGTATTCGCGGGTCATTATCTTCATTCTTTAGCCATATAGCGCCCTATGCGGGTTCTGCCACCCGGGGTCGGATAATTTCTCGGGTACCGCCTGGATGAAGTGCTTGGGAACCAGGTAAGGCCTGTTTTCGGCATCCTCGGTTTCTATTTCGCCGGCTTTGTCCCTGAGGTAGGTAACCAGCCCCAGCTGGCGGAGCATAAACATATAGTCCCTGAAATTTTGATAGCTTCCCACCTTGCGATGTCCTTTGCCTCGATGTTTGGGTTGTGCCAGGACGGCTGTCTTATAGGCGGTGTAGATCTCCATGGCCCACGAATCGAGGTTTGTGGTCAGGTAATCACGGATAAAGATAGACAGCTGTATTCGACCTGGTGCAAACCCGCCGACCTGGGGTCTCTGTGGCTGTACCATCCTAGTTTCCTTGCTGGGTGCCCGGTATCGGCGCTGATACGGCAGTTTCCATTGCACTTAATCGAATGGTGCGATTGCGCCCGCACTCTCCGCAACAGTCAGTTTCTTGTATCAACATCGGGACTGTCATTGCAATTTGGGTGGGCTTAACCAAGAGAGCCGGGATTTTGATTATCGAGGGCTTTTCTTCGGGTTGGAGAAGCCCTCTTTCTCTTAATTTCAGGTGTTTGACGACCAGCTCGGAACCGAGGCTGGTGCTGCCACACCAAGGGCATTCGGGGAATTCTTTAACGACTTCTGGAATTACGCTCATCTACATCCTCCTCTATTACTTTAATTTTACTTTTCAGGTCGTCGACTACGCCGGCAAGTGTTTCGAGCTGTTGTCCGTACCTTACCTTCATTATCCCTAATCCGAACCATACTCCTATAGCGAAAGCCAAGATTAACCATCCCCAGGCTATCATTGTTCTTCTCCTTCATTCTTTGTTGATTTTGCAAATCTCATTTGTCTTACTTCATTGCTCACCTCCTGTACTTTGCCGGGAGTCAGTTTGTTATAGCCCATGGTCGTCTCGAAGTTCTTATGTCCCAGGTGCTCCTGCAGGGCTTTCTGTTTCCCTGCATCGGCGCCGGCGATATCAAGCCACGAGACCGCGAGGGAGTCACGGAAATTGTGGGGATGTGGAAAATGTTTTTTACCGGTCTCCGGGTTGGTCAGTGCTTTTCCCTTTAGCCCGGTACCGGCGGCCGCCGCCCGGACAAGATTATCAACCTGCTGCCGAGCGATGGTGATGATCTGATCGCCCTGATCCATCTCCTGGGTATATTCTCTGAAGAGCTCCGCTGTAGGTTCGCCGATGCTTATTAAACGGTTGCGTTCCTCTATCCCTTCGGCCTGAATCTTTGAAAGATCGGCACCACATCGTGAGCAGTAGGGAGTATTCTTGCCAGCCATGCGACCGCATCCCGAGCACTTTTTCTTCACTCCGCGTTTAAGGTGGGGAATCATCACCAGGCAGTTCTCGAGGTCCAGATTTTCGACTTTGAGTTTCAAAAGTTCGGAAGCTCGACACCCGGTGTCACCATAAAAGGACAGTATCAGCTTGTCCCTGAGATTGTCGGGCCATTCTATCATCGCCTGTATTTCAGCTGGGGTCAGAAATGTTTTAATCGGCATTTTAAGCCCACGAAGAAGGTTTTTTTATCATCTTCATAGCTACCTGTGCTAAGTTAAACATAACACTGAACTTAGCTTCCTCACAATCGGGGCACCTGGGAGCCTTCTCTCCGTCTAATCGTTCAAAGACCTCTTGACTGATACCCGGGGAAACGTCTGAGCCGACTATCTGTCTACAAAGGGTCATTTGCGTGCCGTATGGGCGAGTGTGCCAGATTCCGTCTTTTTCTACGATGAGGGCGTTCATTTATCTTTGCTTTGGTAGGTTTTGCCCCACTGCCTTAGGGTACCTTACGAAGATTTTTAATTCACTAATATTGGCAGTCCCTTCTTTTCGGGGGGATACCCAAGTCTCAACAGTAAAAAGCGGCTTTCTCCCCAAGATAACATACTCCCATAGGATTTTAAGCCTCCCCGCTAAGGCAATACTAGATGTAGCAGTTAGTAATTCCCAGTCATTAGGGTGTCTATCTTCATTTGCCATTACTGAACCTCCACTTTTAATCTCTGGGAATGCTTCAATATATTTAATGCTGAGGAAATAAAATACGCTTATGACATCATAGATGCTCCATATAGTCTTGTCTGGATTACGATAAGGAGAAGCCACTCCATCTCTCTCCCTCAACCTCTCCAGCGTCTCATAAAAGATAAAGTCCTTCCCTTCCTCACCGATGAGGCAGTTAAGCCCTTCTAAGATTTGATCAACAATGTTCATGTTCTACCTGTCTATTTCGATAGTGATAGAGTAAACTCCGGCCTCAGCGCTTTTTCCAGCCGTTATCACTATGTCTACTGTTACTTGCCCTGAGGCTGGCACTGTGACATTGTTCGGCACTTCGACACTCAATCCCTTATTGCCGGGATCAGGTATTATAGTGGCTAGCAAGTCCACAATCATAGCAATCGTTGATGCGTTAGCTATTGTGAGCTGGGCTGTCTCGCTCTCTTGGGGATACAGTGCTACCGAGAACGTGCTTTCTCCAACGAAGCTGAGGTTCTCCTCTACAGTGATGTCCCCTGTGGCAGTTATAGCTACAAAAGCCAAAGCTCCGATTCCCACCAGCAGCAGGAATATCAGAGCAGCGGTGACAGCTGGTGATGCCTTTAAGATTAGTATTGATTTTAGTCTTTTCATTTGGAAGCTCCTCCTTGTTCATAAGTTGTTACATCCCAAATCCAATTAGGATATCCGATAAACGCACATTTCGTGCAGCGGTAAATACAGGCGGCGGCGGTAGCTCGATTGTCGTTATGATCTAGGTAACACTCACTACCACAAGAAGGACAGATAGGTTTGGTGCTATTCATCTCTTCCTTACTAATATATACAAGTAATATATTATTCTGGCCAAGAAGAAAGCGGACAGGAAAAGGAGGAATTCCTTGCGGTGGAGGACCTGCCAGAAATATTTGATATCATCTATCATTTGTCAATTTATACAATTGTAAACCAGAGAACGGCATTTGTCAAGTGTTCGAACAATAAGAACGAAATATTCGAAAGTCAAGCCCGCCCGAGGGGTCTAAGCGGAGGTACGGAAGGTAGAACCCCGCCGGCGTAAGCGGGAAAGATCCTTCCAATTACTCTTAGACCTTATTCCCCGGACGAGCTGATTTAGGAAACCTCATTTTGCAATGGATACAAAAAACTGTATCTTGCGGGTTATTCTTTCCACACTTTTGGCATGGCTTAGCCATTATCTCTTCTTCTTCTTCTCCAGATTTTTGATTCGCTCTTCGAATCTTCCGGTCATGCCGGCGCAATGCGCTGTCATAGCAGACTGGCGCGAGGAGATAGCGCTGAGTCCGCTTTCGGGGTTGTCCAGTTTTTCTTTGACATGCCCGATTTCAACTTTCAACTCAGTCTTCAGCTCGGCGTCTTTTCTCGTATTACTTTTTCCGTTACGAACGATGGTTATGACTACACCAGCGCTGGCTACTCCGGAAAAGATAAGAGCGGCTAGAGCAACTACTATCGAATCCATTTTACTTCTTTCCAGCAATGGCGCCGGCAATTCGGTTCCCTCCGACCTCAAAACCCGTACCGCTTAGAAAGGCAATGAAGTAGACCAAGGGCGCTGTTGCTCCAGAGTAATCCAGTGTAGCCGCAATAGCGACCGCGCCAACTAAGGACCTGACTATGGAAGCTAGGAATTTCTTCCAGTCCCAGGGTCCTCCTTGTTGGGTCCAGCCGAGCAGGGCGACAGCTACGCCGCCCATAAAGGCTGTCAGGGTGATGTAAATGATGTTGATTTCCATATTCCCTCCTTAAAAATTCTTTTCGGCGATAACCTCGCCGTCAGAGACGACCTCGATATAGACCGGGTTCAGTGGCATGCCAGAGGTGGGTGTCGCATAACTAAATCTATAGTCTTTTCTTTCCCCGCCTTCAAATTGGTCTGTCCATGACCTGACCGTTCCGAAGGCTTCCACATTTGTAGATAATATCCTGGCCATGCCGGTATTGATTATCGTGATTGCTCCGGCACGCTCATTTGTGAAGTAGCTCGTGCATACCCAGAAGTCTCCTTCCATGTGCCCGGACTCACAGACTTGTTCACTCTCAAATTTGATGGTAGCGCTTTCCACGCCGATGGCAGTTCTGGTCATTAGCCAGAGACCTGCGATGGCGGCGCCCGCGGCAATCAATCCCTTTTTCATTTGTTACCTCCTTCCTTCCTTATAGTAATACGTGCGATGGCTCATAACCGTTTTCACCCCATGCAAAGTAGGGGCTACCAATTTCCTCTTGAAATCCGCTATTGGGCTCGAAGAGCATGAATCCATTTCCCGTCCAGATGGATAAGAATCCGTGCGGGCCCCGGGGCGTGTTTCCGTATGTATAACGCAGAGCATTCTTGCCGAAGACTTCGCCGGCCTTGGTCTGCGCTTTCATGGCGTAATCTTCGCAGTCGAACTTGTCGGCCTTGTAAAGGGTATTACTGAATACCAGGTACCGCAACATTTCGACCAGTCCCTCGATATCGGTGTAGTAATACCAGTGATCGGAACGCGGGAAAGATATCAGGATATCGAGGTTCTCGTACTGCAGTGCGAGTTCTGTTCCTGAGATATTAAATTCGTTAATCTTCGGTATGTGGTTTACCTTTATATTAAAACTGCTCATCTATACTCCGAACCAGTGCCTCTCGGCCTGGTAGATTGCTGCTATTTGCTCTGCGGATAGGGCATAGTTGAAGAATTTGGTTAATGATATTAATCCATTATAAGCCCTGTTAGTATCAATGTTACTTCCTATACTTAATGATGAAGCGGAATCACTTACCCTTCCGCCAGTTCCATTTACGCTTGACTGAAGTCCAATAGCACTTCCATTAACATAATGCAAAGCAGTAGTAGCGTTAGCTGAACCTGTCCACGTTAAAGCTACCTGTTGCCAAAGAGCAAGACTGAAAGTAGAATTAGTCGCAAGGCTTATTAAGTCCTGCGTAGCATAATCCATCTCAAAACGAATACCATACGTGTCATAAAGTTGTAATCTCCAACCATTAGCAACTCCTGACCCTGTATGCTTTGCAAATATTCTACCATTGTTGTTTTCTCCAAGTGAAGTAGGATTTATCCAAGCTATCAAGGTCATACCAGCAAGATTGTCCAGACTTGGGTCACTTCCGCAATTTACTATACTTGTGCTTCCATTAAAGCTTCTTACCCACAATCCATAATCGGTTTGAACCCAAGTTATATTAGTATGCGTCCCGTCATTCTTATACCTAGACTTGTCCTCAAAGGCATCAGGCGGGCTTATATCACCTCTATAGGCTCTTTCATCTAATACTAATCCAGTTGTTTTAGACACCGAAAAAGCTCCTCTCAGCGTTGAATATATTGAGTATCTGGCCGGCGGAGAGGGCGTAGTTCCAAATCTTAAATAAACTCATTCTACCCTCAAAGGGCGTACTAGTTAAATCATCAGCTATACCTATTTTAACTGTTCTGGAAGAAGAAACTGGATTTACGTGTGCACCAACAATATTTGCATCATTAACCCCATTTAGATAAGGTATAGCACTTGCCCCACTACGAGTAAAGGCTATATGATACCAACCACCAGCAACCGTTAATGGAGTAGCACTATAAGACTCCTGAAAAGCTGCAGCCTGGTTTGTGCGAAAATAGATCAAATTATTAGAGTCAATGAAGAACTCGTAACCATCACTATTAACAAGACCTCTATCAATAATCCTTTTCCTTGCACCAACGGCATCAATATTCGCCCATACTAGAAGAGTCAAATCTTCTGATGTAAAATCCAGTTGCGTCGGTGTTGGTGTTATCTCGACATAATCAGGTGTAGCAGAATTGAAGTCTAATACCCATAACCCACTGGGCAACCTTACCCAATTTGCAGTTGTTATAGTTCCATCTGTCCCATACCGGCTCACATCAGCCAGCACGGTAGCGGCCGGCTCACTTCTCAGGCTTCGTTCAGCTTCAAATACTATTCCACGTGTCTTCATCTATACTCCGAAAAAGTCCCTTTCAGCGTCAAAGATTTTTCTTATCTGGGTGGCTGAGAGGACGTAATTGTAGACCTTCTCCAGAGCCATAAAGCCATTCATATCATCAACAAGAGTATCTATCCTGATTCCCCACGCTTTCTGCGTAGAAACAAAGGTAGGGTCGCCATAGGCTCTACTTCTGTCAAGAGATCCATTTATGTAGAAGATGGCATTTGTTCCATCATAAGTTACTACGACAAGATAATACCTAGTTGTATCAGTAATAGTACCCAAACCAGTTTCTTCACTAAGAGCTACTTTACCAAACCCCAAGTTATTAGCCGCCCGGAAATAAAAGGCCATACCATTAGCTTCCGCCCCAAATATAGTATGACCAGCACCAACTGCACCTCTTTTTATCCAAGCTAATATAGTGATGGGAAAGCCCTGCATTTCGGTAGGTGTACCTAAGTCAATATAGTCATCATCACCATCATAGCTCTGCACCCATAATCCTGAAGGTTCCTTCACCCAAGTAGCTCCGGTAGTTGTACAAGTATGTCCATACCTGGACATATCATAAAGCTCATCAGGCTCTACGAGTGACCTCTCTGCTTCAAATACTAATCCCTTCGTCTTCATCTATACTCCGAACCAGTGCCGTTCCTTCTGATAGATTGCCCGGATCTGGGCGGGGGTGAGGGGATAGTTGAATAACTTAACAAGTCCATAGCTACCCACTATTGGTCTTGTGCCAGTCGCCAGATTTCCAATGGTAAGGTCGCCTGCCCCTGTATCTAATGAATTAACACCTAGATTTGTATTGGCTTTTTCTATTGCATCATAGTAGATAAAACCATGTCCAGTTGTGGCATTGAAAACATAAGTGAATAGTTGCCAAGTAGAAGTTGTAAGTGCAGACCCAGCATCAGTGGTCTTTTCCGCAGCCCCCGACTTAACAACAACCTTTGGTATGCCATTAGTTTCAACAAAAGAGTAGTTACCACTACCAGCCTTTACAAACAATTCGTTTCGGATAGTAAAGTCAGTTATGTTTAGCCATATCATATAAGCAAATGACATTGGAAACTGTATACTCGCAGCATCAGATATTGTTATCTTGTCAAAGCCAGCAGAGCCGTTCACCCATAATTCACTAGGTAGCTGAACCATAGTGATACCAGTATGCGTCCCGTGATTGGCATACCTAGACTGGTCATATAGGCGTGTTGGCGCAATACCTATACTGGGCTTCTCGGCAAGGACAAGCCCTGTCGATTTTCCACCTATCATTTACACCTCTTCTGGCGCTGGTACTGGCTCAGGAATATCGGCTACCAGGGAATCGATTTCGAGTTTGATATTATCATTTATCGCCCTGAGTTTATCAATGGCGTCCCGGTGAGCCTGAATAGCAGAGATGTTTTTCTCTCGCTTCTGCCTGAGTTCGGCTCTTTTACCAGAGGCTATCCTTTTAGTTAATTCACTTATAGCCATGGTACCTCCTCTTATTGTGCTAGGATTCTTCCCGCGTCGGAAAGGTGGTGCCATTGAAGATGCCACCTAATAGCGCCATTTGTTGCCACACCGGAATAGGTAGAACGAATATACGTGGCTGTGCCGTCTCCCTGTTCACCAACAATTGTACTTTCCCACGGTTCTTTCCAGTCTGTGTTTTCAAGTACGAAAGGGACTACAGAAGATTTCAATACTAGGGCATTGGTCGCGTCTTTTAGCTTGACGAACATACTTCCTACCGGAGCTGAGGCGCTATCTACCAGCGTGGTTAGTGGAACCAGAGCTCCTGCAGCGGGGAACAGATCCAGGCTCAAGTTATCTACATCGGCATTTAGAAGAGTTTCCACTTCACCATACATATAATCTATCTCGCAGAGTCCGTATACCCGATACAGCTGGGTGGAACCGCCTCCACCACCGGCAAAAGTTTGTAAGAACTCATCATGATGTACAAATAAATCGCCTACGCTATCTCCATGTGCCATAATTTAAGTCCCCCTTACTGCGTCAATTATTCGCCATGAAAGTGTATTCCAGCCGGCACCGACGGCTAGCTGTTCAGCAGTTACCGTAACATCCTGCTTGCAGTAGAAACCCTCCGGTGTCGGCCTGGTATTTACCGCCCGGGGAAACGGAGTGGTCGCCGGGTTTGGAACAGCCACGGCCAGGAAGGTTTCCTCGTAAATCAGGGCGTAGTTTGTGCCATCGACTTTAATTTTTACTCTGATGACTGTATCTTCACCGCCTCCGGCATTGAGGCCTGTCCAGTCGATGAAACCTCCCGCGAAGTAGAAAGGCCAGGCCTGGCCGGTTATTTCGTAGAGATCCTGTTCGGAACCGTCCATCAGCAATGTATTTAGCGGGTCCTCTGCCATATCGAGCATGGCGTCAAGCTCGTCGTCGAGGGATTCCAATGTCTCAGCGCCGCCTCTCATAGCCACAGGTTCATATTGGGTTGGATGGATAATCATTACTACGTCGTCGGTTGAGAGAGCTACCGAGAAAGCGGCATGCTGAAAGAAGCCGGTGGCACTTACATAGTCTGTCACCATCCGGGCTTCTCCCTGGGGAGCCGCGCCACCGCCGGCCGCGTCCCGTAACACTAGAATCCAGTAACCTATGAAGAAGTCGTTACCAAATCCAGTTAGCGCGGAGCAGGCGAAATTGTTGACATCCGTATAATTATCTACGATGGCTGGTAAATTTAATCCCCAACCAGGGATTTGGGGTATCATGCTGTTAATATTCGGCTTCATAGTATTACCTCCGGACGGATATTTATATTGGCCAGGTGAAGCTCACCGGTAAAGGCCGCTCCTTCCGCTGGCAGGTAGAACATGCCGTATACATTTACGTCTGGTAAGTTTTCGGCATCTGCCGTGGTATGCCTTGCTGCCAGAACCTCATTTACATAGAATTCGATGCAGGCTGGGAAAACCAGTATTGTCAGCTTTATCCAATTGGTTAACACAGGCGCTCCGACCGCGCTAACTGTTTCTGCGCCACCATCGTCCGTCAGGACATTAAGAGCGTCGCCGGTCAGGATGAACCCTGCCAGGTTCATGGATGTCCGGTCGGCTGCTGCGCCCGCGGCCAGTCCCATGAAGAAGTTGGCGTTCAAGATGTCAGCAACTACGGCGAACTTGCATTCCCATTCCATGATGAGAGCTTTCTGGAATGTATTGAGGCCCCACGTATCCGGTGCCAGTTGCCATTTCGCCTGGGTGTAGAGCCTGGATTCGTCGTCATTAGCTTGTGAAGACATAATGACTTTCTGGTAGGGCTCTTCAGCTTCGCTCCTGGTTACCAAACCCGTAGTTCCATGTAGGTTTATGGCCCACAAGGCCGGGTCAATACCGGCAGCTCTCTGCCATGTTTCCATCAGGTAGGGAAGCCCTTTTTGGTTCTGGAGAACTAATTTTTCCAGGTATCCTTTTTCATCAATACTCATAACTCACACTCCATACCAATGTCGTTCTGTTTCAAAGATAAAACGGTGATTTTCGACCGTTAATTGCCTGTTCAGCCAAGCCCTCGTCCTACCTATATATTGTGACCAGGGGTCGGTAGCCTCATCGTTATAAACACCGATAAGCACCTTTAGAACGTTGGTTAGCGGGTTAGTCAAAGCATCCTGTAACGTATAAGCTACTTCTCGTCCGTTAATGAATATCTGGCCGAGAGTCCCCGACCGACTGATTCCGATAAGTGTAAAGGTATTTATGACCAAGTCGCCGGCAGTGGATATTACCTGTTGCTGTGCCGCGCCCTGGTTTGAAGACAAAACGATACTTCCATCAGCCATACAACGAACATCGTAACCCGATACGGAATCCACCCCATGACACATGAGTTCCAGGTCACCAACCAGGGTATCGGGATTGACCCAGAAAGCGAGAGAGAAATCCTCGGAGGTGAAATCCAGGTCAGGGACATCAGCTATGGCCGCTTCCAGAAAGTCCGGAGTGCCAGGAGTGAAATCTAATACCTGCATTCCAGATGCTGGAATCGTGTAAACTCCCGGGAGACCAGTCTTTGTGAAGGGGTAATGGTTTTTTGATACATCCCGAATAACAACGGTAGCAGCTACTCCGTCGTTAAACGGCAAGTCAAGAACCATATTGTGGTTGATGTCTAAATTATCATATCCTGCACTCATTTTAATACCTCCCGAACCAATGACCTTCTTTTCTAAAGATAAATTGCCAATCTTCTTGGCTAAGTGCTCGACCCCAGACTCTGATATTCCACATCCTGTTATAATACCAGTTAGCGTCTTTGCTATGTCTGCATCCCATTACCAGGTCACGGTTGCAGGTGTCAGGGTCAAGCATCCCATTCGCATCATAGTTCATTTCAAGTTTTATCCCATTCCTATAATGCAAAGGATAGAGACTGCTCCCAAGGCGGGATACACTAAAGAAATTCCATGTTCCCGGAATCCACCCGGCAGAGAAGCACTCACTCTTCAAGTTACCCGCTCCCAAGCTCGAATGGTGATGCCGGTGGGATAAACTATTCGAGACGGCGTTAAAATATATATCCCAACCATCGAGTTCTGTCCCATATCTTCCTATTAGTATCTCGGACTGGTTAGTGCCGGCGCCCCAGTTTATCCAGCCTCCGATGCTATAGTCATCGGTAGTAAAATCCAAGTCAACTGTATCGGCTGCCGGGCAATCGAGGTAAACTCCGTCTGCTGGTCCACCACCAATGGGCGCAAAATCCAGATAAGGTATCCCCCTGGCTTCATTACCCCAAGCGAAGGCGCCTCCTCCCGGAACATGTTGAGTTAATATACGATTGGGCTTGGCCTCGTCGTAAGTAACGAGCCCACTACCTTCCCGGAAAGGAAGACCTAACAGCAGGCTGTTATTTATCGCTAAATTGTCAAATCCTACGCTCATACCCTTTGAACGACCTCCCAAGCATAATCAACTGCCGGCGCGCCTACGGTCTGCTCTAATGTGACTTCGTAGCCGTATCTGTTTGCCATTAATGGGATTTGAATTAACCTGTGCTCGGGGTCAAGAGGACCGACAAAAGTATTCGCTTCTGACGGCACCAGAGCACCGGCGGGAGTTATCCGGTAAAAAGTCCTGACAACTACCGTATCTCCCAGTACCAGGTTAGTCATATTTATAAGCATAACTTTAGGTTCAAACACTCCAGCTGGAGCAGCGACTGTATAAACAGTCTGCTCTGTTCCATCAGTGGTAAGAGTGCCGCCAGTCTCGGTAGTAGTTAGAATGGCGTTGACTATGTTAAATATATCAATCAGTCTTTGGATTGGAACATTCCCACGGACAATTACATAATCAACCAGTCCGGGAAGCCCGGTGAAAGGTTCCTCGAGGGTAAACACACCCGCTGCTGCTGATGCCCTTATTGGCCTGGGTTGGAATCTGACGGCTCCCTCGGTGGTCATCAGTACCTGACCCTTAAAATAATCAGCAACCTCGGTTCGGGTGCTATCTTCTGGCACAGTGGCCGAGCTGGTATCCAGAGTCCCTCGAGCCAGTATTTCTATTGAGAGGAGGGATTGGTGGAAGATACAAACCATGTCACCAGCTTCGACATTGGCGCTGAAAGCGTCGGCAGTAAAAGTCTGCAGGGCACCACCCTGAACAAAATTGGTTATCTGCCGTGTTTCGCCTTCAGGAGCGGTAGCCGGAGCGCTGGTATTATAAATAACCTGCATGTAGAATTGGCCTTCCAGCAAGTCACTAGGGATATTTTTGAGATTGTTAGTAATAATAGTGACAGTAGAAGCGACCTGCGTTGCATCGACAATCCCAAACATCCAGAGGCCGACTCCAGGACCGATGCCGAGGGCGTTAGAGATGGCTTCCAGGCTATCCGTAGTCCTGTCAAACGTCCGGTTGCGGTCCATATTCATTATTCGGTCGAGAAGTCGAGAAAGTAAACTAATCATTATAAGCCCCCTTATCCTTTTCCGTTTATGATTCTTTCTTTAGCAAGTAAATCAAATCTCCTGTTAAGTCTGATTTTGAGCCTATCCCGCTCGGGGTACTAAAAGTCACATCTTTACCATAACTGATGCCAAATCTATTTCTGGCTACAGCTCGGTAATGGAAAGTTGAGCCTCCATTCAACGGATAAGCGTTATCTGTAAAGACGGAGCCGGTCACCGCTCCTGAAACTTTGACAGTTTCGTTTCCATAAGCCGAGGTTCCTCCAAATTCAAACCAGGTAAAACATCCAGACCCTCGGTCATTAATGATTTCACCGTTTAGCAGAGCTCCTGTTTCAGTAATATTAGTAGCAGGATTAGTTATTACGTCGGGAGCTTGTCCTGGTGTGGTAAAGCTAAGAGTGCTGCCCAGGGTGGTGCCTATCGCATTTCGGGCAATGGCTCTGAACCAGATTTGTTGCAGGCCTCCGGGAATTATTATGGTAGCGGAGAACGTGTCTCCCGTTACAAAGGGAGTACCCCAGGCAGTATAATTACCCATGGCGATAGTTAGTCCCCACTCAAATCGAATGTCGCAGGGAAGTCCACCGTCGTCGGTTAATGTTCCATTTAATTGTGCACTTGCCATTTATTGTTCCACCAGGCTGATATTTGTCGCTGGGCTGGTTGAAAGGCTGGGCTTCAAATAAATTTCAACATTGAATGTGGTTATATTGCCGGGAGCGCCAACATCGATATGGTAATAAAAGATAGCTATTACCCTATCTAATATTTGCAGTATGAAAGATTCTGTTCCCCAGATGGCATCGAACTCTAGTGTGTCAATAATCGCAGGGGTTATATTCCCGTTATCATCAATGGTTACGGTAATACAAAACCCATCGGCTCCCACACTCGAAAAGGCTATGAAGAATATATTAGTCCCAGCATTTACATGGTGAATATCATAAGCGTTGGTAGCTTCAAAGGTATAAGTATCGATTACAGCAGGACCTACCGTTCCGTTGTTATATATTGCTATAGTGCAAATCACCCCGGTGTTATCGGCACCTACCAGTTCCTGATATGATATGGCATAAATGGCGCCGGCGATATGAGTAATTATCGGGCTGTCGCACCAGGTAGGCTCGAAGTTTCGTTGGCCGAGAAGAGCTGCCCCAATATTTCCAGCGGCGTCTATGTCTATCGTTGAAACTCTGCCTATGGAGGTATTTTGGTTATAAGCGATGGCATACACGTCTGCATTAATGTGTATTATACTGGGGTTTCGGCCATCGAAACCGTCGAACTCGAAAGTATCGATAGGAGCGCTGATATTCCCAGCTCCATCCACGGAGAATGTCAGTAGCCAGCCATCATTCCCTGCTCCGGAATAGGCTACTGCGAACACTCCTGCATCGATTGTTATCAGGTCGCAACCGCCAGTTCCCTGGATGGCACCATCCAGGGTTCTCGTGTCGAGAGTAGCGGCTCCGATATTTCCCGCGGCGTCGATGGTGAAAGTTCTTGCTTCCAGGTCAGTGGCCACTGGTTTCATGTAGGTGACGACATATATATCCCCTGCCACATGAGCGATTCTGGCATTGTAGCATTCGGCAATATCAAATTCGAGAAAGTCGATTATGGCGCCGACGACTCCGGCATCCGTTATACTCACCGTAGCTACAAAGCCATCGTTATCAACTCCGGTGTATGCCACAGCGTAAACATCGCCGGATATATGAATAACATGGGGTAGACTACCCCGAACGGCGTCGAATATGCCGGTGTCTATTGCAACGATATCACCGTATGCCATCAACCATCTCCTCGCTGCTCGAAAGAGCAGGTTACCTTACTGCGTCGTAGAACGCACAGTTACAGGTAATCAGGGCAACTGCTACTGGTTGCCTCATCTCGATTAGGACACCAAAGGTATCCAAAATCGGCCCGATGGTTACTTTCATTAAATTCGTCGGTTGCTGGTCTTCAAAAAGAAGTAAATCTTTAACAATGTATCCACCGGTGGCTATATTTCTCGTGCTTACCCGGATTTCCACATCGTCGCCAGCAACCATGTTGCTTAAATCGATTTCTCCCGCTGCGAACATCCACGCATAACCCATGGCGTTGGCATAAACAGTCTGCCAGGCGGCCGTCATGGTATAAACGGCGCTTTGGGCGTTGCGCCTGATTCGCAAGGCGGCTGATACGGGAAATGCTGTAGCCATTATTCTTGCTCCACTATGAAGACTACCGCGTCGTTTAATGTCGGAGCCATCACCCAGACCTGGTCGACGTTCCTGATGAAGAGTCCAACCCCTTCATTTGGAAGGAGTATATAAGCCACGGTTGGGGTTTGAGATCGGCCTTGCTGAACTGCCAGGTAGATCCATCCAACATTGTTAGGGTGAGCCTTCACAATCAACTGTTTATTTTTCGGGATGGGCATTTTCGGAAGTTGGAATCCCCGGTTAATAGTTGTGCAAGGCAATTGTCCGGTAGTGAAGCCCTTGCCTTCGCTACCATCTCCTGCTAGTGGCATATTGGCAAACGGGTCTTCTCCTAAATCGATTCCTCCACCCAGTGTGATAACGAGCTGGTTTACAGATTGGGTAAGCTGCTCAATCTGCTGCTGTTGAACAACCGTAGTTTCAACATTGTTCAGCATCATATCCCAGACAGCAGGGTCGACTCCTTCCGGGGGAGGAGCCGCCCTGGCTGCTTGCACATTTGCTAACAGGGTACCAATCACACCAATGGCGGCACCCGTTACTACGGCGGCACTTCTTGGACTAACCATCTAATGCCTCCTTATTAACTACTGCCTATTTCTTCCACCTCGACCTGAAGCATACAACCCAGAACATCCGCCTGACAGGTGAGGTCAGCGAAAAGTTCGACCTCGGGGATTTCATCTTCTATCAGCTGGATATCCACGGTATTCGGAACCAATATTGGCGGGAGCGCGGCTGCCCAGCCAGCGCCCAGCCCTGTACCGATTTGTATGACGACATTTCCCACGGCACTATAGGCAAAGATTTTCCTGACGATAATCGTCCTGGCTATTGTCATGCCCGCTGATTGCAGGAAAAGAGCTTCCGGGGTGGCTGCAGCAGCGATAGTGATGATAGCCGAGACTTTCCTGATACCCCTTGGTGTTATTAATGTACTCATTTAGGCCTCCTATCATACCTTTTACTTAATTTTATAGGTGGGCTGTTGCCGGTACCCGGGTCCAGCGTTCCGGTAATGCTTTAGCTTTCCAGTTGAATTGAGTCTGGACTTCCAGGACATACCGGAAACCCCAGAAAGCCACTCGAGCTTGAGTAAGAGCATAACCGGTCTGGTTGGTTGCCTGCAGGAAGATATAGTTATCTTCAAATTCGTAGAGCTCCGTCAGGTGTCCGCAAGGGTCGAATAGCGCGTTCATGCGGCCGAGCGTAGATACGACTTGCTGGAGTTTATGGCGTTGATCCGCCCGGCCCTGGGAAATGATGATTTCCACATCGTCCAGGACTTCCATACGGAATTGAGCGAATTCAAGATCCGGCATCTGCAATAGTGTAATCTGGGTAATCGCAGATGCGCCGGCGGCGGCGAGAGCTCCGAGGTCCTGGCTTACCGGCGAAGATCGGGTTATCGGTTCGATGAATTGGACCTTGTAGAACTCGTAAACCTTATTAATCCAGATTCCCACTATCTCATTCGGTAGGACTATCTGTTCAATAGGGCCTTCTCTGTAGGTATGAGTCATAGGTAACGTTGGCATTTTACTACCTCCCATCTTTCTCTCTGCGGAGAGTATTTTAAGCTTAGCTTCTAAGCTTACCACCTGGGGGAAGAAACCTTCCCCCAAGAACGTAAGGCTAGAAACTCCTTTATAGTATGGTCACATTAGCGCGGTCATCTATCGGTTTGAACATTATTGTCCAGTCGATTTCAGCGGTAGCGTCAGCTGTCGCATTGACGATACTGAGGATGCCTGCTTCCACGAATATTCCACCACCGTCAAACGATTCTACGGGTCCGGACTGTCCATGTCCCACGCCTGCTGTTGGCGCAAGTACGCTGGCCAGTAAACCGTCCCATGTCAAAATGGTTCCGAGCGGCCAGATTGCACCGACTGCCAGAGCAGAAATAGCGGAGCCGGCAGCACCGATGGTTGGCGTATAGGTGGGTAGTGGGACAAGGATATTCGCGGTGCAGGCTATTCGAACGTGACCCCACATTGCGGTGATTATCGCGGGGCCGGCAAAGTTGAAGATATTGAAATTGGCACCACCCCAGTCGGCGTTTGCTCCAACTCGAGTTAGTCCCTTTTCTTGCTGAAGCCAGATTTTTTTAAGTGTTCCATTACTCATTTTAACCCTCCTATTTAATGTTTTCCTTAGTTTCAGGTTTAACCTCTGGAGAGGAGGTTTCCCTCCTCTCCAGTTCGTTACATCGGAAACCGCAGGATTAGACCAGTTGCACGCTGGCCCTAGGGGACAGCTGACGATAAGCCAGCCAGAACTGAAGGGTAGCCGAGGTACCTACCGTGAAGGTGGCAACGATGTCACCATCGGCGGCGGCGGGCTGACCGCCACAAATCATGGTGGTAATCGTGGCTACGGTAATGGGAACAGCAGCAGCTTGGATGAGGGTACCGGCGACATTCAGCGAAGAGTAGAAGACGGTACCTACTGCACCATTAATGGCTACGGCGGCCGCATCGGTGTTGACACCGTTTGCCGTGATCCGGATTTGTGTCGCGCCGACTGCGGCTGCGGTTACAATAGCACCGAGGGAGAGAATCTCGACAGCCCCGCCTCGGACAACAAAGATTGTATTTGCGACAGCGAGATACACCTCTGCCGGGCGAAGGACTGTGCGAACATTCCCCCGTAGGATTTGCTTAACTTCTTGGGTGAAACTCATTTTTTACCTCCATTCCACCTTAATGAGTTTCTGGGAGGGGAGTAATGATTCTCCCCTCCCAGTCGGTGACAACATTTGTCACCTTGAGATTGAATGCGCTTAACTGATTACTGCGCCTACACGTTCAATGATGAAGCAGCCGAAGCCTAGTTCTTCACCACCACCAGCGGTGGCAGCCCGGCCGTAGAAGTCGATGTTGACGGTGTCCTGCGGGTCATAAACCACAGGTTCGCTAAACCAGGCTTCAGGTTCCAGCTTGTTGTCAAGCAAGCACTGGATGAAGAAGTTAGCCTTGGTTGTCGCTGCCGCTAAGAGGAATCGCACCGCTGTCCCCTGGGGATCAGCGTCTGCATCGTACACTTTGTAGAATACAGCTACTCGTCCCACAGGTAGCAACGGATCAATGGCGGCGGCAAGCCCGAAGATGTTGGCCCACGCACCGGCACCGGCCGCGGCGGGAGTGACGTAGTAGTTCAGGGCGTACCCTGAACCGGCCAGGACCAGAGCACCCAGGTCGAAGCTAGGAAGCATCTCACGCCAAACCAGTTCCTCATCCACCGCAGCGATGCCCTTGGCTTTTGCCCGAGTGATGCCGGCAGCAAGGCAACGTTCTTTATATGCCTTGATGTCTCCCAGCGTCAGCTCATTGGTTGGTATTGCGTAACTCATTAGTAAACCCCCTTACAGAGTTATCATTTACTACAGAGTTGGGTTGAGTTCTAGGTCAGGCGGGCGCCGCCAAATGGCTGCTCAACAAGTGGAGCTGGCCAGCGGTTAATGCCTTTCGCTCGAACTCCCGCTCCCGAGACACCGAGCATTCCTCGTATTCGCTGGTAGGCTTTCTTGGCTGCCCATGGGGTCGCGGCGATGGCCATGTTTTTCACGAAATCTCCTCGGGCCCATCCAGCCTGATTGGCTATCCAGGCTAAGCCGGCGGTTCCGTAAGCTGCATATTCATCGTACTGAGGGGCAACGGTTTCTACAACGAGGTCGATGGCGGTAACGGCTAAAGGAGCTCCGATATCATTGGTCCAATTCATTGGCATGGACTTTCTCCTTTATGTTCCCTTTGACTATAAATCGTCCTGTTCGACCAGACATCTTTTATCAGCTCCCAGGACGTGATGTCTTTATAGTCCTCTCCCAAAAAGTCCATCCTGATCGATTAGACATCTTTCTTCAACTCCCAGGATGGGAAAACTATCTAATTTAGAAACTAGCACGACATTTATTTCCATGTCAAGTTATTTTTTCTTTTTCCCTGTTAATATTACGGCTCCCAGGATAGCGGCTCCGCCGAGGATTAAGGGGAGAGAGCTGACTTTTTCTTCTTCTCCCGGCGAAGGTTCTGGTTTAGGTGTAGGCTCTGGTTCTGGCCATGGTTCTGGTTCAGGACCCGGTTCTGGTTCTTCCGGTGTTGGGAAAGATAGAGTTACGTTTAAGAATTGACTAGCTCCCACAGGTACAATGTCCCGGTCTGTTGGTGTAGGTTCGGGTTCTGGTTCTGGTTCAGGCCCTGGCTCAGGTCCTTCCGGTGGTTCTGGCGTTGGGAAAGATATAGCTACGTTTAAGAATTTACCAACTCCCACGGGTACAATGTCCCGGTCTGGGGTAGGCGTAGGTTCCGGTCCAGGTGTAGGCGTAGGCGTAGGCGTAGGTGTAGAAGCTATTACCTCGAAGTTTTTAGGATAGTCGTCGTCAAGGTGCCATGTATCATAACCACTACCATCATCGCCATGCCAATATGAATAAATATGGATCTTTATTTTCCCGGGCGGTATGTCAGGGACGTTGAAATAGCCATCGAAATAATAGGTTGTGCGGGGTAGCGCGGTTATTTGAGAGATTGGAAAATTTATCTTCGGCCATATAAAAG
>SDBU01001314.1_pt1 | contig 35994 bp, 37 predicted proteins | sample 2277071 | NCBI WGS metagenome assembly SDBU01 (sample SAMN10397929, study PRJNA504765) | marine sediment metagenome | isolation source: marine sediment core GS08_GC12, 126 cmbsf | place: Arctic Ocean: Gakkel Ridge, Loki's castle | collected 2008 | reverse complement strand
CTGGTCACCAATATCAAAATTTAAACTATCCAGAGTATCATTGGTTGCACCTGATATGTCCAGCCAGCTGGTGGTACCTTCATCCCAAATCTGCCATTGCCACTGGTAGCCTTCATCATCACCATCGGCATCAGTCCAACCCTGGGGCGTGGCTCCCAGGGTGGAATCGGTATAAGCTGGATCTGGCGCTATAACTACACCTGTTATTGACGGCGCAGCAGCTAGTACAGGAATAGCCCCCAATAGACTTATGCCGACCGTTACTGTTACTGCTATTATTATAAATCGTTTAATGAAGTTCAATTTCGTCCCCTTTCTAAATAAGTTATTTTGAATATAAGGCAGTATTAGCCTTATAGACTATTAAATGATACTCAATATCTATGACAAACAAAATAGGCCGATAGTCCAGTTTACGTAGTAAAATAGTTTTATTATCATGTCATGTTGACCTAAGGCCAATCGGCCTACCACACCCAGTCTCTGACAGACACCCTAACACCTTGTTTGAGATACAATTTCACCGGAGTGGGTTAAGATACTCAAATGCGACATTAAAACAGGAGAAGAGTCCAACTTCGCCAATCGACTGGGTCGTAGATAAGTTGATTGAACGCTATCAACTACCACACCATATTACTAATGCAGTAATCTTCTATCTACTCACCCTTAATCCAGCATGGGTGGAAGACCTGGAATTGGTTGAAATAGAAATTGACTATAGCAGTGAACAAGTTGATAACCCGGGAGCTTTTAGCATTAAACTGAAAGGGGTAGATGAATTTATCAAAGCTACTGACTGGAAGCGCATCTGGAGGGTTTATATCGAGCCCCGACAGAGGAGTCTTTGGAGACTAAGGGGCATGAAACCTCAAGGTCGTCGTACTAAGAAACTTGCACGGTTGGAAGGTATGATTGATTTATATACGAAAATGATCGATGAAGGGTTAACCATGTCCCAAGTAATTTGGTATCCATACAGCGAATCAGATCAGGAAACAATACGGAATGGGATTAACGATTTAAAGGATCTATTGCCTCCTCTGCCTTAAAGTTCTGGCTATTGACTTCACTTCTTCTCGGGTGACCTAACCTTCCTCTTAATAGGTTTTACCAATACTATTCTTAAATACTCTGGCTGGTTAAACGAATGTTCAATTGCGTCCACTCCCCTTCCCCTTATTAAGGGGAAGGGGAATTATCCTTGAAGGGGCGAAGCCCCTTCAAACTACCCCGTATTTTTAAACCGCAATCAGACTACCCCATGCAATTACTGGCATTAAGCTACGGCTACCAGCCCTTCCAGAATCATAATTGCCGCCATTTTATCCAATGGCTTGTTATTATTGCCACACTTGGGCGATTGAACACAACTGGGGCACCCATCCTGGCAGAGGCATTCGACAATCGCCTTAAGCGTAGCCTGCCACAACTGCTGTACCAGCTCATATCCCTTCTCGGCGATGCCGACACCACCGGGGTAGGCATCATATATAAATACCTGCGCCCGTCCGGTATCCGGGTGGAAGGGGGTCGATACCCCACCGATGTCATTGCGGTCGCACATAGCAAACAGGGGTAGAATACCGATGGCGGTGTGCTCTACAGCGTGCAAACCACCGGCAATGTCCAGCCGGGCATCGCCAACCCTGTCGATAACCTCAGCCGGCAGGTCAAACCACAGGGCCATGGTGAGGAAGTGCCTGGCTGGCAAATCTAATGGCTCTTCACCGATTACCTCCTCGGTGAACTGCGCTTTTCGCTTAAAGCCGACCACAGTAGTGGTAATCTCCACCTCGCCCAGGCATACCTCCACCCTTCCGTATTTCTTCCTGCTTTCCGTCTTCAGGACGCGCAAATCGTTGATTTCCCTGGCTACCGTATAGTAGGGGACTCTGGCTGGCTCGGCCCTAGCAGTACGTCCTGGCAGGTCGAGCTCGGTTACCAGATAGGCTTCCCCCTGGTGGAGGTAGACGGCGCCGGGGTGCAATTGAAAAAGGGCGATACTGGCTTCTACCGTCTCCAGCAAAGAATCGGTTGTGGTGTCCATAAGAGCGAAAATCTCACCCGAGGTGGCGCGGATGTTTACCTCCTGGGCGGGATAGGCTATAGCCGGCGAAATATGCCACCGCCCCCGCCTTTGCCTCAGTACGCCCTGCCCTTCCATCTCCTCTGTCTCCCGGGTGAAGCCAGAGCCGAAAAAGCCTCCATCGCTACTGTTCAACGGTAACTCCCAGGCGGCACACAGGAGATGGCTCTTTAGAATATAGGGGTTTTCCGGGTTAATCAAGGCATTCTCAAAGCTCTTCCCGAAAAACGAATCGGGGTGGCGCATAAAATACTGGTCCAGAGGATTGTCCAGGGCGATAAGGAAGCTGAGCGACCTGGCTCTACCCCGGCCGCTCCGCCCCGCCTGCTGCCAGGCGCTGGAAATAGTCCCCGGGTAACCGGTGAGCACCGTCGCCTCGAGGTCACCAATATCAATGCCCAGCTCCAGGGCATTGGTCGCCGCCACCCCCAGGAGACGACCGCTGAAAAGCTCCTGCTCTATCTGCCGCCTCTGCTGGGGCAGATAGCCCGCCCGGTACGCCTTTACCCTGCCGGCGCGAGGCGGGCTTATCTCAGCCAGCCTCTGTTTTGCATAGTTCGCCACCAGCTCCGCCAGCCGGCGGCTACGGGTAAAGGTTATGGTACGAACATCCTGGCTTACCAGTTCGGCAAAGAGAGCGGCGGCTTCACTATTGGCGCTCTTCTTTACGCCCTTAGCCTCATCTATAAGTGGCGGGTTCCAGAAGACGAACTCCTTCCCGCCGTGAGGCGAGCCGTCATCAGCGACCACGGCGAAGGGTAAGCCGACCAATTTTTCGGCGTGCTCACCAGGGTTATCAATCGTCGCCGAACAGCAAATGAACTGCGGGCTGGAGCCGTAGAGCCGGCACAGGCGGCGCAGGCGGCGCAATACCAGAGCCACGTGGGAGCCGAAGACGCCACGATAGGTATGGGCTTCATCAATGACCACATACTTCAGGTGACGCAATAACCTCGACCACGACTGGTGGTTGGGCAGTATACCGATGTGAAGCATATCGGGATTGGTAATTACTATCCTTGTCCGTCTCTTTATCTCGGAGCGCTCTTCGGATGGGGTATCGCCGTCGAAGGTAGCCAATTTCTCGTAGCCCAGCAGGTCGGGGCAATAGAGCTCCAGAATGGAGCGCATCTGGTCCTGTGCCAGCGCCTTGGTCGGAAAAAGGTAGATAGCACAGCTACCCGGTTCGGTTAACAGCGTCTCCAGCACCGGGATGTTGTAGCACAGGCTCTTGCCGCTGGCGCTTGAGGTGGACACCATCACCTGCTCACCCTTGCGGGCGCAGTTAACCGCTTCCGCCTGGTGGGTATATAGCGGAAACAGATTGTTCTCCCTGAGGGTGTTCTCCAGCTCCGCTACCAGGGGGCTATCCAGCTCGGCAAAGCTGGCATCACGGGGCGGGATATGCTCAATGTGAGCAATCTGACTGTCATAGCCGGGTCGGGCAGTAAGGTAATCAATAAAGGCTGAGGTATCCACTACAGCTCCCGTTCCCTAGCAGGGTATAATCTCTATCTTGTAGTCAAGCATCTCAACCTCAAAGCGACTGTTGGCAATAAAGTTCACCACCTTCGATAGGACCTCATTTGTATACCGGCTATTATTGCTGAGACAGCAGACTCCCAGGGTCGCCATCTGCCACAAGTGCTGGTCTTCAATCTCGGCGACGACAACGTCAAACCTGTTTCTTGTCTGGGTCTTGATGGACTTTAATATCCGCCTCTTGCCCTTGAGGGACATATTCTCCGGTATACGAAGACTTATCCGGCACACACCAACAATCATGATGCTTAAAACCAGTGTTTAATTCTTAATATGGTTTAGTTCTCGGCTAATACTTACCGGTATCTATGGGCGGGAGGCAAACCAGTAACCATATCTGTAAAAGATACAGGGCGGTAAAACCCTACTTCCCCACTATAGAATATTTCACCTACCAAGTCAATTATGGACATTTTTATGTCAAGCCGACATATCTGTTTTACAGTGACCAGAACTTATGTTATAATCTGCTAGCACAGATAGCAGGAGATAACTTTGGATAAACAAAAAAAAGCAAGCGTTATAGATGAATACAGGCTGCATGAAGGAGATACCGGCTCAACCGAAGTCCAGATAGCCGTGCTTACGGAAAGGATAAGCCAGATAGCGGGACATATGGCGGCTAACAGCCACGATTTCCACACCAAACACAGCTTGTTAAAGCTAATCGGCCAGCGAAGACGACTACTTGTTTATTTGAACCGACAGGATGTCAGCCGCTACAAGAAGCTCATTAAAAGCCTCGGTCTCCGCAAGTAAAAGCCTTCGACTACAGTAACAAGGAGAGACTATTGACAACGCCCTATTTTCTAGAATGCACCATCGGTGGCAGAAAGTTAACCATTGAGACAGGAAAGCTCGCCAATCAGGCGGACTCAGCGGTAACCGTTCGCTACGGAGATACGGTTGTTCTGGTTACCGCATGTGTTAGCCCCAAACCGCGGGAAGGCACAGACTTCCTGCCCCTGACCATTGACTACGAGGAAAGGCTATATGCCGCCGGTAAGATTCCAGGCGGCTTTATCCGCAGGGAGGGACGCCCCAGCGAGGAGGCAACACTTACCTGCCGCCTGACCGACCGCCCCCTGCGCCCATTACTACCCAAAGATTGGCGCCGGGATATCCAGCTTTTAATCACCGTCCTGTCCGTCGACCATGAGAACGACCCGAATGTCCTGTCCATTATCGGCAGTTCAGCCGCTCTGTCAATCTCGGAGATGCCGTTCGATGGTCCGGTAAGCGCCGTCCACGTCGGCTACATCAACAACGAGCTTGTCCTGAACCCTGCGATGCCCCGGATGGAAGAGAGCACCCTTGACCTGGTTGTCGCCAGCACCAAAGAAGCGGTAGTTATGCTTGAAGCCGGAGCCAACGACGTTAGTGAAGAAATTGTCAGCCAGGCAATAAGGTTCGGTCACGAGGCTAACCAGCAGATTATTGCTCTTCAGGAGCAGTTACAACAAGCCTGCGGTAAGCCGAAGGAAAAAGCCCCGGTTAGTGAACTGCCACCCGAACTGATGTCTGCCGTATCGTCAATCACGAGTGAAAAGCTACCCCAGGCGCTGAAGCACTCCGAAAAAGCGCCACGAGAAGAAGCACTGGGCAGCATCAAAAAAGAGCTGGTAGCCGGCCTGGGAGAGACCTATACCGAAGCCGATATCCTGAATGGTTTTGACAGCCTGATTAAGGCTGAAATCAGAAACAGCATCCTCACAGGGGGCAAGCGCGTCAGCGGCCGCAGTCTGGCACAGGTCCGCCCCATAAGCTGCGAAACGGGCCTGCTACCCCGCGTCCACGGCTCGGCACTATTTACCCGCGGTGAGACACAGGTACTGACCATTACCACCCTAGGCCCCATCAGGAAGGAACAACAGCTAGATGGCCTGGGCATAGAAGAGACCAAGCGCTTCATGCACCACTACAACTTCCCCCCCTTCTCTACCGGTGAGGTCAAACGCGTCGGTACACCCAGCCGCCGCTCTATCGGTCACGGGGTACTGGCTGAACGCGCCCTGGTACCGATAATGCCCCCGGACGACGACTTCCCCTACACCATCCGCCTGGTATCGGAGGTACTCAGCTCCAGCGGTAGTACCTCAATGGCTAGCGCCTGCGCCTCCAGTCTGTCCCTTATGGACGCCGGCATACCGGTAAAAGCAGCCGTAGCCGGCATATCTATCGGCCTGGTCACCGGCGAGCAGGGAGATTATGCTCTGCTGACCGATATCGAGGGCATGGAAGACAACTATGGCGATATGGACTTCAAGGTAGCCGGCACCGCCACCGGCATCACCGCCATTCAGCTTGATACTAAGCTCAAAGGCTTGAGCCTAGAGATTCTGGAAAAGGCTTTGGGTCAGGCAAAAGAAGCACGCCTGTTCATTCTGGGTGAAATGAACAAGGCAATCAGCACCAGCCGACCGGAGCTTAGCCGTTATGCGCCACGGATGTACAAGATAGTGCTGCCCCCGGATAAAATCGGCACCGTTATCGGACCCGGCGGCAAGACCATCAGGGCTATCATCGAGGAGACCAAGACAACCATAGACATAAACAATGAGGGCGTTGCCTTCATTGGCTCCACCGATGAGGAATCCGCCCGAAAGGCTATCAAGATAATAGAAGACCTCACCAGAGAGGTAGAGGTCGGCGTTACCTATACCGGCAAGGTAACCCGTATAATGAGCTTTGGCGCCTTCGTCGAGATTCTACCCGGCAAAGATGGTATGGTTCACATCAGCGAGCTTGCTGACTACCGGGTAGACAAGGTCGAGGATATAGTAAAGGTGGGTGATGAGATTACCGTCAAGGTAACCGAAATCGATAGCCAGGGCAGGGTAAACCTGTCGCTCCGGGCTGTTCTTGAAAAAGAAGCCACGAAATCCAGTGCCAGAGTCAGGGATTTCTCGTATGCTGAACGCCCGCCCCGAAAACAACAAGACTTCCGTCCCCCACAGCGTTCCCGCCCAACGACGACAAAACGGCGTTACTAGCATAAAAGAGGGTAGAGCTATGAAGCCGATAAGGGTTGTAGTCCAGGGTGCCTTGGGGAGGATGGGGCTGGAGGTGGTCAGTGCTCTATGCCATGAGCCGGAAACACAGCTGGTGGGCGCCGTAGAGCTCAAAGTCCCCAATGATTTCCTTGCACTCCCCGATGGCTCCGGCACCGTCCCCTTCTCTTCCGATCTAGAATATATACTTACCAGCTGCCAGCCTGAGGTAATAATAGATTTCAGCAATGCCCGGGCGGCTATGTCGGCGGTGCGTATCGCCACCAAGCAGGGAGTCAATCTGGTAATAGGTACCACCGGTTTCACCGCTGAAGAGCTTGATGAGATTGACAGCCTGGCAAAGGAAAACAGTGTCGGGGTGGTGGTAGCCCCCAACTTCGCCCTGGGCGCCGTACTGATGATGCACCTGTCCCGGATTGCCGCCAGATACTTTGACTACGCCGAGATTATAGAGTTACACCACCACTTGAAAGCCGACGCCCCCTCAGGCACCGCCCTGAAGACAGCCCGGGCGATGGCGTCAGCCAGGGACAAACCGTTCTGCCAGCCCCCGCACAAAGGGACGGCAGACAGTCGCGGACAGCAGGTGGAAGGCATTGCCATCCATAGTGTGCGAATGCCCGGTATTCTGGCACGCCAGGAGGTTCTCCTCGGTTGCCCGGGACAGACATTAACCATCAAGCATGATACTACCAGTAGAGAGTGCTATATGCCAGGTGTTATATTAGCCACCAAGGAAGTGGTTAAACGCAAAGGGCTGGTACTTGGGCTTGATTCTCTGCTTGGCCTATAGGAGGCTTCAATGAATGGGTATAAGGTGGCTATTGTCGGCGCTACCGGTATGGTAGGACAGGAGTTTATCAAGGTTCTGGAGCAGCGCAGTTTTCCTATTGAATCCATCGAGATGCTGGCTTCAGACCGCTCGGCAGGCAAGAAGCTGTTTTTCTCCCACCGGGAGGTCGAGGTCAAGGAGACAACCCCTGAGTCGTTCAAGGGTATAGACATCGCCCTTTTCTCGGCTGGCACCGATATCAGCCGCTACTTCTCGCCCATAGCCGCCCAATCTGGAGCAGTGGTCATCGACAACAGCTCGGCGTTTCGTATGGACCCCAAGGTGCCGCTGGTGGTACCGGAAATAAACCCGGAAGACATCAAGAAACACAAGGGCATTATCGCCAACCCCAACTGCTCTACCATACAGATGGTAATGGCTCTATACCCGTTGCACAGGGTCAATACCATCAAACGCATTGTGGTAACCACCTTCCAGGCCGTCTCGGGAACCGGTTCGGCGGCAGTCGGTGAACTGACGACCCAGGCCAAGCAGGTACTGAACGGGCAGGCTACCGCCCCCCACGTCTACCCTCACCAGATCGCCTTCAATGTACTGCCGGAGATAGACGTCTTCCTGGACAACGCCTACACTAAAGAGGAGTGGAAGATGGTGGAGGAAACAAGAAAGATAATGCACGCCGACGACATCGCCATATCGGCTACCTGTGCCCGCGTCCCGGTATTCATCGGGCACAGCGAGGCTATCAATATAGAATTCTCCCACCCGATGTCCCCCGATGAAGCCCGTCGTCTACTGGCTCAAGCCCCCGGGGTCAAACTGCTTGACGACCCGGCCATCAGCTTATATCCCCAGTCGTGGTCATCAGCCGGCACCGACGAAGTCTTCGTCGGGCGTATCCGTCGTGATGTCTCTCACCCCAACGGTCTGGTTATGTGGGTCGTAGCCGACAATCTGAGAAAGGGAGCCGCTCTTAATGCCATCCAGATTGCCGAAGAAATGATTAAAAGAGGCTGGCTCAATAATGGAGGTGGCAGATGAAAAATCCAGGAAGAATGATAACAGCTATGGTAACCCCGTTTACGGAAGACGGCGCCGTTGACTATGAGCAGGCAAAGCGATTAGCCCTGGCCCTGCTCGACTCAGGAAGCGATGGGCTAGTGATAGTGGGCACCACCGGGGAATCCCCCACTCTTGTCCGCGATGAGGAGCTCAGGCTATTCTCCGAGATTAAATCGGCCGTGGGGGAGCGGGGCTGGGTAATCGCCGGCACCGGCAGTAACAGCACCGCCGAGGCAATCGCGGCGACAAAAGCCGCCGAGGGCACCGGCGTCGATGCCTGCCTGCTGGTAGTCCCCTATTATAACAAGCCGACCCAGGAATGTCTCTACCGGCACTTCAAGGCCATCGCCCAGAGCACCAGCCTGCCCTGCATCCTCTATAATGTGCCGTCGCGCACCGTCGTCAGCCTGTCCGCCGAGACGACCATAAGGCTGAGCCGCATAGACAACATCATCGGGGCAAAGGAAGCCAGCGGCAACCTGGGCGAAATCGCCAAGATTATCGAAAATACCGGCGATGATTTTATCGTCTGGAGCGGTAACGACTGCGACACCCTGCCCATACTTGCTCTGGGTGGCTATGGCGTTATCAGTGTCGCCTCGAACCTAGTCGGCAAGCAGATAAGGGAGATGGTCGACAGCTTCATCGGCGGAAATACGGCCAGAGCCGCCGAGATTCACCGCCACCTAATGCCGCTAATCAACGCCTTGTTTGTCATCGCCAACCCGATGCCAGTCAAATACGCCCTGAACCACATCGGCTTCCGGGTGGGCAAACCCCGCCCGCCACTCTACGAGCCGGACGAGAAAACAGCCGCCCTGATACGGGAAACGCTAAAGGGCCACAAGATAGACCTGCCGATATAAGGGGACTTGCCTATCTACCTCACCCCCTTATCTCAAGCCCAGGAACTCTATGGTTTTGGCAATGAGTACCCCTATGTAAACAAATACGATAACACCCCAAGCGCTAGCCCACCCTTCAGGGACTTCACCAATAGGCCACAAAATTACGGGTATTAGTAGAGCTATACCTAAAAGAATGAGCGCAATAGGAAAGCCCCTACTACGAAATCCATGATGCTTCTCAAGATGTTTGATAATGTTTCTAAACGTTCTACCGTAGTTAGCAACTTCTTCCTTTGTTGTCTCGGGTAAGTTCCTTAACTCGGTAATGAGATTGGATATATCATTGCGATGACCTTGGCAATACTCACAATCGGAAGAGAGACCAACTACTCGTTTTGTCACCCGAAGGAGTAAGCCCAGTTCATATAGCTTATAGTCACCCTTGCTCATCTTATCTTTGAGTAAGCTAATCTCTCTTTCAATACCTTCGTACCAGTCATTTGTAGCTTCTATGGTGTTTTTCCTCTGTCACTATATAGCCTTGGAGCAAATCTACTCCCCGATAAGGGCATTGTTATTGGGAACCGCTGTCCAGACCAAACCTTTACGAAAGTCACTCACAACTTTCCTCCTCTCATGCTACTTCCCTCTTCCGCCGAAAACGCGCCCTACCAGACAGGCCTGACCTCAATCTTCTGCTCCCGTGACGGGCCAACACAGACAAGGTCTATCGGGCAGGGAATAAGCTCTTCCAGCCTGTTTATGTATTTCTTAGCCTGGGGAGGCAGGGCATCGAACTCCCTGATACTGCTGGTATCAGCCTTCCAGCCCTCCATCCTTTCGTAGACAGGCTGGCACCTCTCCAGAGCGGCGGCGCTGGACGGGAAATAGTCAATCGTCTTTCCATCCAGCTCATAGGCAACGCATATCTTCAGCTCGGGCAGGGTATCGAGGACGTCAAGGCGGGTAATCGCCGCCCCGGTAAAGCCGTTTACCTGGTTGCTCAAACCGGCGGCTACGGCATCAAACCAGCCACAGCGTCGCGGCCTGCCGGTGGTGGTGCCGTACTCGTAGGCCCGCTCACGAATCATGTTGCCGGTCTCGTCTTCAAGCTCGGTAGGCATAGGACCGCTGCCGACCCGGGTGCAATAGGCTTTGAACACCCCCAGGACGCGGTCAATCTTTGTAGGGCCGATACCCGCCCCCAGCGAGCCTCCCCCCGCCAGAGGTGACGAAGAAGTGGTGTAAGGGTAGGTGCCGTAATCGGGGTCAAGCAAAGCCCCCTGGGCTCCCTCCAGGAGTATGGCCTCGCCCCTGGCTTGAGCTTCCTTGATTATAGTGGTCGTCTCCCTTATATAGCCAGCCAGGCGCTCTCCATACCGGCAATACTGCTTGTATACCTCATCCAGTGATAGCGGGCTGGCGCCATATATCTTGGTCAATATGGCGTTCTTATACTCAAGGACAAAGCGGAGCCGCTCCAGAAATGCCTTTTTATCCAGTAGCTCGCCAGCCCGTATACCGTGCCTGGCTACCTTATCGGCAAAGGCGGGGCCTATACCCCGCCGCGTCGTCCCCAGTGCCTTACCCCCCCTCGACTCCTCCTCCAACCCGTCGAGGAGCAGGTGATAGGGCATAACCAGGTGAGCCCTGTCGCTGATAACCAGCCGGCTGGTATCCACCCGTTTCTGGTTAAGCTTTTCTATCTCCTCAATCAGCCGGGCGGGGTTGATAACCGTTCCACTGCCGATAATGCAGGTAACCCGGGGGTAGAATATACCGGAAGGGACAAGGTGCAGCTTAAAATCTCCGATAGGGTTAATTACCGTGTGACCGGCGTTATCGCCACCGGAAAAACGGATGACTAACCGTGCCCTTTCCGCCAGCATATCGACCACCTTACCCTTGCCTTCATCCCCCCATTGAGCTCCAATAACAGCAATAACCGGCATTATTCTTCCTCAGCTTTCTTGTTTTTTTACCTGGCGCCATACATGGACCAATCTGTGCCCTATGGTAATAAAGCTGAAACCCGCTATTATCCCCAGGGCAATCTCCAGCTGGTTTATTAAAAGGCCCAGCGCCAGCACGATAACCCTTTCCGGGCGGGTAAACAGTCCCACCATACACTCAAGCCCCAGAGACTCCGCCTTGGCCCTGATATAGCTTACCAGCATCGAGGTAATAAGGACGATGCCGACGAGCAAGGCCCCGATAGTTGACCCTTCCCCGGAGAACAGCACCAGAACACCAAGCAACAACGCCCCTTCCGACAAGCGGTCGAGGGTAGAGTCCAGTATAGAGCCGAAAAGGGTAACCCGGTTGGTACGACGAGCCAGAGCCCCATCCAGCATATCGAAAAAGCCGCCGAAAAGGACGATAGCTCCGGCGATAATAAGGTGCCCCATAGCTATAAGCACCGCGGCACCGATAGCTAAAGCAAAGCCGAACCAGGTCAGGCTATTTGGGGTTATCGACGTCCTAGCTAGAATCCTCACCACCGGCTCGGTAAAACAGTCAGAGGCAACCTTACGAACCTGCGATAAACCTGCCATCACCCCTGCACCCCTGTATAACTTTTATCACAACCACTGCTTTCCTTAGATTGACGCCGACATAGCCTCATATTCCAGTGAGCCCTTCCGCCACGGAAGCTCGCTTAGTATCTTTACATAGTAATCGAACACCCGGCGGGCAATCTTCTCCCAGTTATACTCCTGAGCGGTGACCAAACCCCTGCCCCCCATCTGCCGCCGCAGTGAATCGTCCGACATAAGCCTCATCAGTGCCTGGGCTAACTCCCGGTCATTCTTCGGCGGCACCAGCAAGCCCTCCTGGCCATGGGTCAAGACACCGGCGTAGCCCTCTATATTGGTGGCGACAATGGGCTTACCGACAGCCATAGCCTCAAGCAAAACAATGCCGAAGCTCTCCTGGCCGGTAGCCGGTGCACAGAATATATCGGCAGTCTTATAGTAACGGGGCAATTCATCATAGGAGATATGCCCGTTAAAAACGACGTCGGTCAAACCGCTTCTGCTAACCTGCTTCTCGTATTTGCGGCGAAACCTGGTGCCGGGCCCGACAACAATCAGCCGTGACTCGGGAAACTCTTTCTTTACCTGCCGATAGGCTTTGAGCAGGTAGTCCAGCCCCTTTCTTTTCTCCAGACGGCCAACAAAGAGTATATTTATCTTGCCGTCACAGAACTCCTCTATCGGCAAAACACTGCTGGAGAAGTGCTTCAGGTCAATACCGTTGGGGATAATATCGTAGTGCCCCGGGACATATCTACTGGCAAAATCCATAGCCGGCTTGGAAACGGCTATTTTCCCGATCAGCTTATGGCGCCGCCTCCGTAACATCAACGCCGAGATAGGCCAGCCCCAGTAATAACCAGGCTTACTTCTGGCGGCATGGAAGGTACCCACATTGACCGTGTCGGAAAAGCGGAGGATGGCGGAGCATAGCATGGGCATAAACGGCTCGTGCAGATGGATGATATCGAACTTCTCCCGGGCCAGCACCTCCTTTATTTTGGACGCCAGCCTGAGCGATATGGCAATTCGAGTAGTAGTGCCACGAACCGGTATAGGGCGGGCTTTGCCGATGGCTACAAACTGGCAACCGGCATCATCTACCGCTCTGGATGCCGGGGCGATAATGCGGACATCATGCCCCATCTTGGTAAACTGATTGTTTAATGCCAGTATATGGTTGACCACCCCACCAGGATAGAGGAAGTCATAGGGTGAAACCAGTGCAATCTTCATAAGTGATGTCTAAATCCCCACTGTAGGTTTTTTTAGTTATCACCAATCAGGGCAAACTCAAGCCTCTTCCTGCTTGGTCTTTTCCGCTGTCTTGACCTTGTGAGATTCAGTGATAAACTCTTCCACCAGCCGCCGGGCTTCGTCATCGGTATGCTGAACCGGCGGCGATTTCATAAAATACGCCGAGGGAGCCGAGATCGCCCCCTTCATTCCCCTGTCCATAGCCAGCTTGCAACACCTTATGGCATCAATAACCACCCCGGCCGAGTTGGGGCTATCCCACACCTCAAGCTTCAACTCCAGGTTCAGGGGAACGTCGCCAAAGGTCCGCCCCTCCATCCTGATATGGCAAAACTTACGGTCGGTAAGCCAGGGCACATAATCACTGGGGCCGACATGGATATCTTTCGGGTCCAGCTTGTAATCAAGCTGAGAGGTTACGGCGTTGGTCTTGGATATCTTCTTGGATTCAAGGCGCTCCCGCTCCAGCATATTCAGGAAGTCGGTATTACCACCGAAGTTCAGCTGATAGGTCCGCTCCAGTTTGACGCCCCGGTCTCGGAACAATCTGGTAAGCACCCGGTGGACGATGGTAGCGCCAACTTGGGACTTTATGTCATCACCGATAACGGGCAGCCCCCTATCGGCAAAGCGCTGTTGCCAGTACTTTTCCCGGGCAATAAAGACAGGAATACAGTTGATAAAGCCACAACCGGCATCCAGCACCTGCTCGACATACCACTTGGTCGCCTCTTCGCTACCGACGGGCAGGTAGCTGATGACGATATCGGTCTTGGTATCCTTCAGTATCTTAATGATATCCGCCGTTTGCCCCGGCGCCTTTTCTATTATCTGCGACAGGTACTTGCCCAGTCCGTCATGCGTCATCCCCCGTTCTACCTTAACCCCCAGCTCCGGGACATCGCAGAACCTATAGGTATTATTGTGCGACGCATAGATCGCTTTTGCCAGGTCTTTACCGACCTTGTTCTTATCGATATCGAAGGCGGCGACAAAGTTAATATCGCTTATGTGATAACCACCCAGATTAACATGCATAAGCCCGGGGACGAACTCGATATCTTTTGCCTTTTTGTAGTAGTGGATGCCCTGCACCAGCGATGAGCAACAGTTACCGATACCTATTATGGCTACATTTATACTGCCCAATTTGTACCCCCCCTCTATATACTTATAATCAAAATACTTATAATCAAACTAAAACCCGACATATTCCGCCGGGAAATCAGGGCGCCGATTCAGACAACACTATTTCTACCAACAAGACGGAACAAGCACTGCTACATCAGCGGTGGGTCAGGCCTTGCCCATCCTGAATACTCCGATACCGCACACCGGACAAATCCCCCGCGTAGCCGGTCGGCTGTTCTTCAGGGTAACTCGCTGGGGGTTCTTTATTTCCCTCTTGCTCCGGCATTTAACACAGTATGCCTGCAACTTAATCCACCCCTCGTTAATGCTCTTGAACTATAGCTACTTTATAGGCCAGTTGTCAAGGGCAACAGCCACTTCGCCGCCAGATAAGCCGAAGCGGCTAGACAAATACCTTCTCCGGTTGCCACTGCCTTCTCTCTGGGTCGAAGTGAAGGATGGCTATAAAACAACCGTCCTGGTTGTAGGCGCGACACCTGCTTTCACCATCAACCCCAGTTATTCCGTCCTCCATAACCACACCACCACCGTTCTTTATCATCCGCTCCTGTTCATCGCCGACGACCACGGACGACCAGTGGTTTAACACTATATCTATCGGATAGGCCAGTTTCTGCCAGGAGTTATCGCCAACTGCTTCCTCAAGCTGGGTTAAGGAAACGGCATCTTTTATATCAAAGGGGCCATATTTGAGACGAACCAGATACTCAAGATGGGCACCACAGCCCAGTAGCTGGCCCAAATCGTGAGCCAGCGAGCGGATATATGTTCCCCGGGCACACTCCACCTCTACAGTAGCCACCGGCGGCTCGAAGTCCACCAGCTCGATGCGGTAGACCATCACCAGACGGCTTTTCCGGTCAACCGTTATGCCCGCTCGGGCAAGCTTGTAGAGCCGCTGGCCACGGTATTTCAGGGCGCTGTACATCGGCGGCGTCTGCATAATGGAACCACAGAAGGTATCCAGGGCTGACCCGAGTTGTTCACGGCTGATACCGGAGGCATCCCCTTTCTGGATTATCTTACCGGTGGCATCGTAGGTATCTGTGGCGATGCCCAGCCTGATACGGGCTCGATATACTTTGCTAGCGTCCATAAGAAACTCGACAACCCGCGTCCCCTGCCCCAGGCAGACCGGCAAAACACCGCCAGCCATGGCATCAAGGGTGCCGGCATGACCGACGCGCCGCTCTCGGCTAAGCCGCCTGACCAGAGACACCACGCTGAATGATGTCCTGCCCTGTGGTTTATTGATATTTAAGATGCCGTCCACGGCTATTCCCGTTCTTCGTCACCGGCCACCCGGTCGATAAGCTCCAGAATATGAGCCCCTTTTTCTATAGAATCGTCCCAGCGGAAGTCGAGCTCGGGGATATGGCGCAGTCGTAAACGCCGTGCCAGCTCGTTTCGCAAGAACCCCGATGCGGCAACCAGTACGTTCAGGGTCTCCTCCCTTTCTTCCTGGTCACACATACCGCTGACAAAAACCCTGGCGTATTTCAGGTCAGCCGAGGTGTCAACCTCGGTGATGGATACCAGACCGCTGAGCCTGGGGTCTTTTGCCTGATGCTGAATTAAATCGCTTATTTCCTGGCGAATAAGACTATTCACCCGTTCAATACGATGTGCCATCCTCTAGCCGGCCTTCTCTCTCCTGAAGAATTCCAGTATATCACCAACCTTATAATCACTATAATCCTTGATGCCCACGCCGCACTCATAGCCGGCGGACACCTCTTTAACATCATCCTTAAAACGCCGCAGGCTGTTAAGCGAAGACTCCGATACTACCTGCTCGTTACGCCGCACCCGTACCGCTGCGCCGCGGCTTACCTTGCCTTCGGTTACATAAACACCGGCTATCTTATTCCGCTTGGCTGCCGGGAAGATAACCCTTACTTCAGCCCGCCCTTCAATAACATCAACATACTCGGGTGTTAGCATACCCTTGAGGGCTTTCTCAACATCGCCAACCAGGTCATAAATCACGTTATAGCTCCGGATGTCTATACCCTCGGCTTCGGCTAGCCGCTGGGCTCCAGCCTCAATCTTGGTATTAAAAGCGATGACCAGTCCCTTGGAAGCAACGGCCAGCATTACGTCGCTCTCGGTAACATTGCCGCTGCCGCTATGGATAATCTTCACCTGGACCTCGTCTGTCGCCAGCCTCTCCAGTGATGTCCCAATCGGCTCCAGGCTGCCCTGGACATCAACCTTGAGGATTATATCAAGCTCCTTAACCTTACCGGCGCTTATCTGGTCAAAGAGGTTGGCAAGGCTGACCACTTTCGGCGCCTGCTGTGCTTCTTGCTGATGCTTCTGCACCAGATTCCTCGCATTGCGTTCACCAGTAACGGCAGTCAGGGCATCCCCTACCTGAGGCACACTATGCAAACCGAGAACGACAATTGGCGATGATGGCCTGGCTTTTCTTACCTGCTTGCCGGTATCGTTGAACATCGCCTTTACCCGACCCCAGGTGGTGCCTACCACCACCATATCGCCCAGCCTCAGCGTCCCGTCGTGAACCAGCACCGTAGCCAGCGGCCCCTTGGTCTTTTCCAGCCTGGCTTCAATAACCACCCCCTTGGCTAGCTGAGAGGGGTCGGCTCTAAGGTTTTCCAGCTCGGCTACCAGTAGAATATTCTCCAGTAGCTCGGGGATACCTATTTTGCTCTTGGCTGATGTCAGGACACAGACAACATCGCCTCCCCACTCCTCAACGACCAGACCGGCATCAGCCAACTGTTGTTTAGCCCGCTCCGGGTTGGCATCGGGCTTATCAATCTTGTTGATAGCCACTACAATCGGCACCCCAGCCGCCCGGGCGTGATCTATAGCTTCCCGGGTTTGCGGCATGACGCCATCATCAGCCGCCACCACCAGAACGGTGATATCGGTCACCTGTGCCCCACGAGCCCGCATAGCGGTAAAGGCTTCGTGGCCCGGTGTATCCAGAAAGGTAACCTTCTTCCCGTCTATTTCTACCTGGTAGGCACCGATATGCTGGGTAATGCCGCCGGCTTCGGTATCCATAACGTTGGCCTGCCTGATGGCATCGAGAAGCCGGGTCTTGCCATGGTCAACATGCCCCATTATGGTAACTACTGCTGGCCGTGGCTTCAGATTGACCGACCCTTCACTCAAGAGCTGTTGCTTCTTAATCTCGCTGATAACACTGGACTGGCTCCGAGCCGTCAGTGGTCGTGGGTGTGCTTCATAGCCAAACTCGCCAGCTACCGATGCCGCCACCTCATAGTCTATAACCTGATTGATATTAGCCATGATGCCGCTTCTCATCAGTTGCTTGATAACATTAATGGCGCTTATATCAACCAGTTCGGCTAATTGCCGGACGCTTATGGTGCCGGGAATCTCGACCTTGGTCATATTCTCTGACGAAGAACCTTCGTCAGCTCCTTCTTTCATTGATTCATCTGTATAATTCTGCTTTTCTTTCTCAGCCACCGGCTAACCCCCTGATAAGCTCTTTCCATACTCAACAAGCTGTTCTCTATTCTCACGGCTCAGAGTGGTACGCAGAGCATGCTCCAGGCGACCACCCTTTAGCCCTTCCTGCCAGCAATCCTGCCCCCGGCAGAGATAAGCACCCCGCCCTGCCTTCTTGCCACTACCATCAACCTCCACGACACCATCGTCAACACGCACCAGGCGGACCAGCTCCCGCTTGTCCTTGACCACTCGGCAGGCAACGCAGGTCCGCTGGGGAAGGTGCTTATCAATGCTCTTCGTCTTCTTCATCTTCGTATACTTCAACTTCCCGCCGCTTCTTTTTCAGCCGGATACCATCCTCCGCACCCTTCTTGTCCCGGGCAGTCTTCTTTTTCTTCTTCTTTTGTTTCGCCTCCGGCTTGGGTGGCGCTGGCGGCATTATATCCTCACCAAACCTTAGCTTCTGCTTTTCTGCTGTTTCCACCGCCACCTTCGGCAGCGTTATTACTTCACCCGCCGTTTCCGATACGCCCGCCGAAACCAGTGTTGGTTCCCTGGCAACCGCTTCCTCTTCGGTTTCTTCTACGACTTCTACAGCCTCTTCATCTTGGGCAACCTCCGCCACCTCTTCCTCAATCTCGGAGACGCTCTTTATGTCAATTCGCCAGCCAGTGAGCTTCACCGCCAGCCTTACATTCTGCCCCCCTTTACCGATGGCTAGAGACAGCTGCCTATCGGGGATAACCGCCACCGCCGACTCTTCCTCTTTATCCAGCCTGACATCTACCACCTGTGCCGGGCTAAGTGCATTGGTTATAAAGACGGCAACATCCGGGTTCCAGCTAACGACATCAATCTTCTCACCGTTTAACTCATTGACAATATTCTGTATCCTGATGCCACGAAGACCGACGCAACAGCCGACCGGGTCAATCCCCTCCTGGCGCGTCGTTACGGCTACTTTACTGCGGTAACCGGCCTCCCGGGCTACAGACTTTATCTCCACAGTCCCGTTGTATATCTCGGGCACCTCAAGCTCGAAGAGCCGACGCAACAGGCTGGGGTGGGAGCGTGATACCACCAGCACCGGCCCCCTGGGTGATTGAACCACCTCCACAAGATAAACCTTGAGCCTCTGCCCCACCCGGTACCTCTCATTAGGCGGCTGTTCCGCCGTCGGCATCACCGCCTCCGTCCTGCCCAAATCAACAAATACCTGCCGGGCTTCAATGCGCCGCACCACTCCGGCGATGATATCCCCTTCTTTATCGGCATACTCCTCATAAATAGCGCTGTGCTCCGCCTCATGAAGCCGTTGCAGGATAACCTGTTTTGCCGTCTGGGCGGCAATACGCCCTGCATTGCGCGGCGTCGCCTCTACCGTGACGATATCACCCATCTCGATATCCGGCTTGATTTTACGAGCCGCATCCAGTGTTATCTCACAGCGGAGGTCCTGGGGCTGTTCGACTACTGTTTTCGCCGCCCACACCTGGACCCTGCCGTTGGCAGGGTCAATCTTAACCGATACTTCTTGATTGGGAGCGAAGTTATCCCTTCGGTAAGCCGATTCCAGCGCTGCCTCCACCGCCCCCAGTACTACCTCCCGGGGCAGATTCTTCTCAGCCGATAGCTGGGTTATGGCTAGCACAAAGTCGCTCTTCATCCCAGAACCAGACCTCCATTTTTATTGTTACCAAACAATAAAAAAGTGGGTTTGAGCCCACTCCAATACATCATCTTCTTCTGCTGCTTCCAGAATAGCACAAACAGGCTTAATTTGCAATACCTCTACCCGATAAGATGCTATTTCACATCCCAATTGACACCCGCCAGGCTTCACGCTAACATAGTGAGCGGAATGTTATTATGCTAGCCAAGGTAACGAGCTGTGCCCTTATCGGGCTGGAAGGTGCCATCGTTGAGGTTGAGGTAGATATTTCTCCCGGCTTGCCCTCATTCACCCTTGTCGGTCTACCCGATGCCGCTGTCCAGGAAGCCAAGGAACGGGTCCGTGCCGCCATTCGCAACTCCGGCTACGCCTTCCCCACCAAGCGTATCATCGTCAACCTGGCGCCGGCCGACCTTAAGAAAGCCGGCCCGGCCTACGACCTGCCCATCGCCATCGGCATCCTTATCAGCTCGGAGCAGTTAACCGCCGACGTCTCTCAGACCCTCCTCCTCGGTGAGCTGTCCCTGGACGGCAGTCTCCGCCATACCAATGGTATTCTTCCCATGGTGGCTATGGCACACCAGAAGGGGCTTACTAAAATCATCGTGCCTAATGCCGATGCCATGGAGGCGTCACTTGTAGAAGGTACTAAAATCATCCCCTTCTCTTCACTGGCTCAGTTAACCAGCTATCTACGCGGCGAAATACCACCCCCTGAGTATGAGCCACACGAATTTGAAAAAGACGCCCCCCCGGAAAGGCCTACCGTTGATTTAGCCTACATTAAGGGGCAGGAACATATCAAACGTGCTTTAGAAGTCGCTGCTGCCGGCGGTCATAACATGGTAATGTGTGGCCCCCCAGGGAGCGGTAAAACTTTACTGGCACGCTCCCTGCCATCAATACTGCCACCGATGACCAACGCGGAAGCCCTGGAGGTAACCAAGATTTACAGCGCCAGCGGTCTCTTGCCACCGGATACCCCCCTCTTGCGTCAGCGACCCTTTCGTTCCCCCCACTATACCCTGTCCAACGCCGGTCTGGTCGGCGGGGGGCAATGGCCTAAACCGGGTGAAATTAGCCTGAGCCACCGGGGGGTGCTCTTCCTTGACGAGCTACCCGAGTTCGGTCACTCGTTGCTTGAGGTATTACGCCAGCCCCTCGAGGATAAGGTGGTCACCATCAGCCGGGCTAAAGGGAGCGTCACCTTCCCGGCTAACTTTATGCTGGTGGGGGCAATGAACCCCTGCCCCTGTGGCTACTACAATGACCCTTTCCGGCAGTGCACCTGCCCTCCCGGGCTGGTATCACGCTACCAGAAACGCATCAGCGGGCCCTTTCTCGACCGGGTCGATATATTTGCTGAGGTACCTCATATCGAATATGAAAAGCTTTCCGATGACAGTCTCGGGGAGCGATCGGAGAAGGTTCGAGCCCGTGTTACCGCCGCCCGCCAGCGACAACTGGAGCGCTTCAACGGCACCAAGCTAACCTGTAACGCCGAAATGATGCCCACCGAGGTCAGGGACTTCTGCCAGACGGAAGAAGATGCCCAGAGCCTACTTAAGACGGCTATGAAACAGCTTCACCTCTCCGCCCGGGCTTTTCACCGCATACTGAAACTGGCACGCACCATCGCCGACCTGGATAGTAGTGATATAATTAAGGCAAACCAAATAGCCGAAGCCATCCAGTACCGACCGAGGCGGATGGTTTAACCAGAAAGTGAGGCACAATGAAGAAAAAAGGTGAGTCAACCGGGCACTGGCTCCTAAGAACCCTGAGGAAACATTTCCTGGCTGGCCTCTTGGTTGTGGTACCTATAGGCATTGTCATTCTGATTTTGTACTGGTTTTTTTCCACTATTGACAGCCTCCTGCAGCCAATAATCAAAGCTACATTCGGCCAAGAGATTACCGGCCTGGGCTTTGCCATTTCCCTGGTCTTGATATATATCACCGGGGTCATCGCCAGCAATTTTATTGGCAAAAGAGTCATTCGCTTCGGCGAGTCCATACTGGCGAGGGTGCCGGTGCTTAAACAGCTCTATAGCGGCTCCAAACAGGTCGTGGCCGGGCTCTCCGGGACCGGGCTAAACAAGGCTGCCTTCAGGGAGGTGGTACTGGTAGAATTCCCCAGGGATGGGATGAAGACCATAGCCTTTGTTACCAATGAAGTAAAGGATAAATCGGGCCAGAAGCTGCTCATGATATATATTCCAACGGCACCTATACCCACATCAGGCTACTTTGAAATGGTCACTGAAGACAAGGTTATCCGAAGCAATATAACAGTTGATGAAGCTATGCAGATGGTCATATCCAGCGGAATGGTGTCCCCCACCGAGATAGATACCAAGGGGTCGCCAAAGGGCAAGTTATCTGACTCAGGAGACTCGCCGCCTACTCCCTAGCCCCAGAGCCAGAAAGCACCCCCGATAATAAGCATGACTAGACCAACGACAACGGCTATAACGCCGCCTATTTTCAAGCCTCCGGGCTCGGGCCTTTCCGGGGTGCGCTCCATGTATTCCCGCACATCGGTGCGGCTCGAAATGGCTTTATAGTATTCTTTTTCCTCTCCCCTGCCCCAGAACAGAGCCGCCACTCCCAGCACGATAAACAGACCACCCAACCCCATCAGTACCCATAAGTCCATATGTGGCATAGCCAAACCCCTCCATGCCGGAGTGTTTTTCGGCAATAACTATATCGGTTTCAGGCGACGTTTTCAAGCCTATGGCTTTTATTTAACCTCGGCGGTAGCCCCGGCCGCCTCCAGCTTGGCTTTTGCCGTCGCCGCTTCGTCCTTGCTGACCCCTTCCTTGACCGCTTTGGGGGCGGATTCCACCAAGTCCTTGGACTCCTTCAGCCCCAGCACGGTCAGCTCACGCACCGCTCTGATGACATTAATCTTGTTAGCGCCGATCTCTTTCAAGATAACATCAAATTCCGTCTTCTCTTCTTCAGCCGCCGGTGCCGCCGCTTCAGCTGGTGCCGCCACTACCACCGGAGCCGCCGCCGTGACGCCAAACTCGTCTTCCAGGGCTTTTACCAGATCTGACAACTCAAGGACGTTCATTTTCTTGATGGCTGTTATAATCTCTTCCACGGCCGCTCCCTTCTTGGCCCCTTTTGCTTTGGCTTCCTCTTTTTTTGCCGGCGCCGGTGATTTCTCCTTGGCGGTCACTTCACCGGTTTCTTCGTTGGTCGCTGTTTCTTTTTCTGGCATCCTATTTTTCCTCCAATTGTTTAATCCTAGATTGTAATACTCCCATAAAACCCCTTAACGGGCTGGAAAGACAACTGACCAGATTGGTGATAGGGGCCTGCATCCCGGCCAAGACCTGGGCTATCAATACCTCCCGGGGTGGCAGTTTAGCCAGCCTGCCAACCTCGTCAGCGGTAAGCAGTCTATCACCTAAAAATCCACCCTTTATATTCAGGGGTGAATCAGAGCCTTTGATGTAGTCGTTTATCGCCCGGGCTGGCTCAGCCACATCACCGTAGCCAAAAGCGATGGCTATCGGGCCCTCAAATGAGCCGACCAAGAAGTCCTTGTCCGCCTTTTCGGCGGCGAAACGGGCCAGGGTATTTTTAACCACCCGATATTCAACGTTCAACTCTCTGAGCTTACGACGCAATACAGTCAGCTCGGACGCTGACAGCCCCTGATAGTCCGTCAGGACAGCTGCACTGCATCCAGTGATGACTTCCTTCAGTTCATCAACGATTCGTATCTTCTGTTCTCGAGACATACTTACACCTCCTTAATCCCGTGATACTATATATTAAAAAGTCCCTGTGCCTGCGGCACAAGGACTCGACCCGATAAGCTCACTCCAGGTCTTTTATCCTCGGCAGGCATGACGATTAAGCCTCAATCGGCACCCGCTATCTCCGGATAACACCGAAACCAGCAACCTATTCAGTTTTTAAATATTCTGCTTCTCTTCTTTCCCTAAGAGGCAGCCATAGCGGTGGTCGTCTTGAGGTCAAGTTTTATTCCCGGACCCATCGTGGTCGTCAGAAAGGCGCTCTTTATATACTGCCCCTTGGCACCACTTGGTTTGGCTCTTACCACCGCCTCTATCACCGCCATCAGGTTCTCCATTATCTTATCATCCTCGAAACTGATTTTACCCAGTGGCAGATGTATAATAGCCGTCCGGTCCAGCTTGAACTCCACCCTGCCCTTGCCGGCATCGTTTATTACCCGGGGCAGGTCCTCGGCGGCGACAACGGTGCCCGACTTGGGATTGGGCATCAGGCCCCTTCTCCCCAGAACCTTACCCAGCTTGCCCACCTTGCCCATCATTTCCGGAGTAGCTATGGCCGTATCGAACTCCAGCCAGCCACCCTCCACCTTCTTGACCAACTCATCGCCGCCAACGATATCGGCGCCGGCTGTTTGGGCAATCCTTTCCGCCTCACCCTGGGCAAAGACCAAGATTCGCACCTTCTTCCCCAATCCGTGTGGCAGAAGGGTAACGCCGCGTACCTGCTGGCTGGCATTCCGCGGGTCGACACCCATCCGCAGGTGAAGCTCAATCGTCTCGTCAAACTTGGCGTGAGCCGCCTTCTTGGCTAACTCAATCGCCTCCTGGGGCAGATAGGCCTTTTCCCTATCCAGTAGCTTAACCGTTTCTTTATAGTTTTTGCCTCTTTCCGTCATCTTCTACTCTATCCTAATGCCCATACTCCGAGCGGTGCCGGCGATTATCCGCTCGGCACCTTCGACATCTTTAGCATTCAGGTCTTTAGCCTTGAGCTGGGCTATCTCGCGGAGCTTATCTCGCGATAGCACCATAGGTTCGTCATGCCCCACGGCACCGGCTCCCTTTTCCACGCCCAGCGCTTTCTTTAATAAGTCAGTAGCTAGCGGTGTCTTGGTAATAAAGGAGAACGAGCGGTCGACGTATACGGTTATCACAACCGGTATTACAGAGCCGGTCTGTTTCACCGTGCGCTCATTGAACTCCTTGCAGAAGCCCATAATATTAATCCCCTGCTGGCCCAGAGCCGGGCCCACCGGGGGTGCCGGGTTCGCCTGCCCGGCTGGAATATGCAGTTTAACTATCGCCTTTACCTTCTTAGCCATTTATATCTCCCAGAAGTAATCTATATAACAAACCTAGAGCTTCTCCACCTGCAGGAAGTCGAGCTTAACCGGCGTTTCACGCCCGAAGAGTGACAGCAATACCTTTACCTTGCCTTTCTCAGCGTCTATCTCATCTACCGTGCCTATAAAATCAATAAAAGGACCGTCAATGACACGGATACTCTGCCCCTGCCGAAAGCCGACCCTGACCCTCGGCGCCTCAGCCTCCATCTGTTTCATGATCTGGCTGACCTCTTCTTCCTGCAACGGTATCGGCTTGTTGCCACCGCTCACGAAACCGGTGACCCCGGGCGTATTACGCACGATGCTCCAGCTCTGGTCGTTCATTTTCATCTGAACCAGTATGTAGCCGGGCAATATCTTCTTGGTTACCGTGCGCCGCTGCCCGTTTTTAACCTCAATCTCATCCTCGGTAGGTATAACCACCTCAAGGATATCCCCGGCAGAATCCATAGACTTGATACGCTGTTCAAGATTTTTCCTGACCCGCTCCTCATATCCCGAGTAGGTATGAACAACATACCAGTTTTTTTGTTCTCCAGCCACTGACACCCTCGCTTGAGTCGAACTATTCAATAACTCTCCCCCGCAGCTTTACCCACCGATAATCAGTTTATCGACAAGGAAGCTAAAGAAATAATCGATTGCTCCCAGTACAATACCTACCGCAACAGCGACCACCAGCACCAGAGCCGTCAGATACACTGCCTCCCGCCGAGAAAGCCAGACCACCTTCTTAAGCTCGGCAATAGTCTCGCCAATAAATCTAAATCTGGGGCCTTTTTTTGTCGCCGGATTTACCATGTGAGGTATCCCATAACATCCCCCGATTGTGCCGTATTACTTAACCTCCCTGTGGAGGTTATAAGCACGGCAACGAGGGCAATACTTTTTCAGCTCTAACCGCTGGGTGTCATTCCTCTTGTTCTTGGTAGTGGTATACGTTCTCTCCTTACACTCGGTGCAGGCAAGATGAATTATAACCCTGGCTCCAGTCTTCTTGGCCATACTACTCTAAAATCTTGGAAAAGGCTCCAGCACCGACGGTCTTGCCCCCTTCTCTAATGGCAAACCTCAATCCCTTCTCCAGGGCGACCGGGTAGATAAGCTTTATCTTCATCTTGGTATTATCGCCGGGCATAACCATCTCCACCCCTTCCGGCAGTTCAATGGCGCCGGTAACATCGGTGGTCCTGATATAGAACTGGGGCCTATAGCCATTAAAGAACGGAGTGTGCCGACCCCCCTCTTCCTTGGACAGAACATAAACCTCAGCTTCGGCATAGGTATGCGGCTTGATAGTACCTGGCTCCGCCAGCACCTGGCCTCGCTCAACATCCTCTCGCTCAACACCCCTCAGCAACACGCCGACAGCATCTCCCGGCTCAGCATTGTCCAGTGTCTTGTGGAACATCTCCAGACTGGTGGCGACTACCTTGCGCGGCTCATGGTGCAAGCCAACAATCTCGACCTCGTCACCAGGATAGATAACCCCCCTTTCAACCCTTCCCGTAGGCACGGTACCTCTTCCCTTGATGCTGAATACATCCTCTACAGACATCAGGAAGGGTTGGTCTTTAGGCCGTGGTGGCACCGGGATATATCTATCCACTTCATCCATCAGCTTAAGTATGGGGCCACACCACTGGCATTCTCGCTTACCACAACCACACTCCAGCGCTTTGAGGGCACTTACCCTCACTATGGGCACTTCATCACCCGGGAAGTTATACTTGCTCAGTAGATCCCTCACCTCCATCTCCACCAGCTCCAGAAGCTCTTCGTCTTCCATCATATCTACTTTATTGAGAGCGACCAACATAGAGGGAACCTCTACCTGCCGTGCCAGCAGGACATGCTCTCTGGTCTGAGGCATGGGACCGTCCGGGGCGCTGACCACCAGTATGGCTCCATCCATCTGGGCGGCTCCTGTTATCATATTTTTAATGAAGTCGGCATGCCCAGGACAATCAATGTGAGCATAATGACGCTTCTCCGTCTCATATTCAATATGGGCGATAGCGATAGTCAAGCCCCTGGCTTTCTCCTCCGGAGCGTTATCAATGCTATCAAACGAGCGGAACTCGGTTCCTCCGCTCTTGGATAATACCGCCGTAATCGCCGAAGTCAACGTTGTCTTGCCATGGTCAACATGCCCGATGGTGCCCACATTGCAGTGTGGTTTGGTTCTCTCAAACTTCTTTTTTGCCATTTTGACCCCCTTGTATTTCAGCCCACAATCAGATTCGAACTGATGACCCCGTTCTTACCAAGAACGTGCTCTACCAACTGAGCTATGTGGGCAAGTATCCCAGATTATACCCTTTCATATAGCCTTAGTCCAGTCAATATTATATTGCTATGGTTGTGGTGGAGGGGACAGGATTCGAACCTGTGTAGCCCTTCCAGGCGGCAGATTTACAGTCTGCTCCGATTAACCACTCCGGCACCCCTCCCCGCACCGCATAAAAATTAGCAGGCTCAGCCCGAGAGGGGACTCGAACCCACTAACCTACCGATTACAAGTCGGTTGCGCTACCATTGCGCCACTCGGGCACCATTGTTGCAGATTTACCGTTAAATGTCAACTACGATGATAATTATAGGTAATGAATTAAACCAAAGTCAACCCTGAGGCTAGATATTGACAGGGTAACGTTCTAACTTGGTTGTAAACTACCTCAAATAAAAGAGAATGAAACCATTGACAGCAGGGGTTATAATGGAGATTGGGATAGTGTTTTTATGAAAGCCATAGTTTTAGCATTACTGGCTACACTTTTATTGCTCAGCACTGCCTGCGGTCCAGCGCTGGTGGCGGTAACTATTCCCAACCTGGATGATGTAACTGAGGCGCTAGGTTACAGCCTTGCCCCAGCTTCCATGCCGGAGGGATTTGAGTTTGACCAATATGATGTTAGCGGGTCTGGAACAAATACCATAAAACCAGATGACCTGGTTGTTATGCCACTAGGAGAACCCTATGCAATTCTTTTTTACTCGAGATATGAAAACTATGCTCCCCACAATGTCTTTATTCATTATCCCCAGAGCTTTTCACCATCGGGTAAGGACAACTTCTTATTTGAGCACCTGGGTCTGGACTGGCAGCGCCCCGATGATGCAGTTTCCGAAGTAAAGGTGAACGGAAAGGCTGCTTACATAGTGCGGGGGAGCTGGTCTGCTGAGAGCCTGCAATATCTGTTAAACCCCGACCCCGAAGCCTTAGCCGCATATGTCCCCAGCTGGGACTATGATATGTACCTCTCTTTGTTCTTTGACTTTGAGTTATCCACAAACGAGACGATCGGTGTTATGATACGGGCTATTATGCTATACCCTGAAGATTGGATAACAGCCAAGGAAATGGTCGCAATCGCCGAGTCGTTTCAACGTGTAGATTAGGCTTATCCGCCCATTATTCAGCCAACAAGCTATGCAATAAACAGCTAAAATCCAAATTTCCCCTTTTTCTTCTATCTCAATCGGTATATGTAATATTTTTTAATTATTTTAATAAAGGTATTGATAATATTAATATTATATGGTAGTATTACTTAACTTTATTAAGTTACCAGTTAAATATATTAATTATAAGGAGGAATTGGGCATATGGTAAAAGACTGGCACGAGCTGACGGCGATGACCAAAGGCTTGCCTATCACTGTGGAACGTGTACGACTGGTTGACAAAGATATCGCCATAGAAGGCAGTTTTGAACTGCCTTATCTTGCTCGTCTTTCCTTTGAAGACCAGGTTTTCACTGCCGCCTTCATCGAGTGTCACGGCTCCATCAAGGATATGGAGCGCACCTTCGGCATCAGCTACCCGACGGTTAAGAATCGTCTCGACCGCATCGCCAGACAACTGGAGTTTGCCGAGGTGCTGCCACTCCAGACGACCGAGGAAACAACAGGGGAAACGCTGGATAAACTGGAAAGGGGAGAAATTACGGCAGAAGAAGCCATAGGGAGGTTATCTAAATGAACCGGCCACCCTTAATAATGAGGCTCCGCATACTTAACGATAAAAAAAGCCTGAGGTTATGGCTCCCCATCTTCCTGTTATACCCTTTTTTACTGGTACTGGCTTTGGCGCTGGAGATACTGGCACTTATCGCCTGGCTGCTCCTCTGGCCCTTTGGCTGGGGGAAAACCCTGCTCTTCACCATCCCCTATCTCTTCCGGGTGATATGTGCCCTCCGGGAGCTTGAGGTCGATGTCCAGAATAGGCAGGAAACATTCTTTGTTTCTTTTAGATAAACAATACCTTTCAAATAAACATAAGGAGTTAAAATATGTCGGAAAACAGAAAGCGAATCCTGGAAATGGTTGCCGAAAATAAAATCACCGTAGACGAGGCAGTAAAACTGCTGGAGCTGGTAGAAGAGCCGGCGACGGCCTCGGCAACTAAGAAAACACCTAAATATCTAAGGGTGACGTTGAAGCCGAGCACCGAAGGCAAGGCTGACGCCGATTTCAAGCGTATCAATGTAAGGGTGCCCCTGGCACTTGTCCGCGCCGGCGTCAAGCTGACCTCTCTGATACCCAATGAAGCCGCCGATAAGGTTGATGCCGCCCTGAAAGAAAAGGGAATTGGTTTCAACCTCAAAAACATCAGAGAAGAAGACATCGAGCAACTGGTAGAAGCCCTGAGCGACCTCGAAGTAGATATCGAGGGTGGCAAGGGAAAGATAAATGTTTATACCGAATAGCTATTCTTAACCCTATAGTTTATAGCCCCCAAGCCTCTCTTCCGCTCCTCTTTGTCAGGAAACTTGACAAAGAGGAGCTAATCATTTAATATTGTTAGTCAAGTCTAACAATCCAGGGGCAAAGATAACAGAAATGGAAGAGACGGCAACACATCAGACAGCCAGCATGGAAGATTACCTCAAAGCCATCGCCCTGCTCAGCCAGGAAGATCAAAGGGCTACGGTGACCAACATCAGCAAACTCCTCAGGGTAAAGAAACCCAGTGTCACCTCAGCCCTGGTCAAACTCTCCCAGAAGGGGCTGGTGGTGCATAAGAGGTACGGCTCCGTCGAGCTTACCCCCGAGGGACTCAAGGCAGCCCAAGATGTCTACCACCGCCATAGAATCCTGCGTTACCTTCTGGTCGAGATACTCAAGGTTGACCCCAAGATAGCCGAAGACGACGCCTGCCGCATGGAGCACTCCCTTAGCCCATCCAGCCTGGAGAGGTTAGACCAGTTCATAAAATTCACCAAGAACTGCCCCCAGGGAACGCCGGATCGTCTCGAGGGCTTCAACTATTACCTGAAACATGGCAGGAGGAGCAAAGAAATAATGGTCCGATGCCAGGGTGAGGAAAAGGGGGAAGACAGAATTCCCCGGCGCAGGTAAAAAGGGAAAGGAATGACGCCGATGACAGTAAAGCTACTGAGTGAACTCGAGAACGGTGAAAGAGGCCGGGTGGTAAGAATCGGCGTTAGAGGTAGCATCCGACGGCGGCTTATGGATATGGGGCTGGTGACCGGTAGCGAGATAGAGATGGAAAGGGTCGCCCCACTGGGAGACCCCATCGAGATTAAGATTAAGGGCTACGACCTTTTACTGCGCAAGGAAGTAGCCTCCAGAATCGAGGTAGAGGTTACGGAAATACCACTATTTGCGGTCACTCCCGGCAAGCTGATGACGGTAATCGGTTTCCGGGGTGGCCCAGGAATGCAAAGAAGGCTGGCTGATATGGGGCTTACCCCCGGCACTGAGCTAAAGCTCATCAGCAGGGACAGACACGGCCCGGTAATCATTGAGCTCAGGGGGTCGCGGCTGGCTCTGGGCCGCGGTATAACCCATCATATTCTGGTAAGAGAGGGCTAGCATGGCCCAGAAAGAAATAACCATCGCCCTGGCTGGCAACCCGAACTCGGGCAAGACGACTGTATTCAACAACCTGACCGGAGCCCGCCAACATGTGGGCAACTGGCCCGGGGTTACCGTCGAGAGGAAAGAGGGACGGCGCATCTACCAGGGGTATTGCATCAGGGTGGTTGACCTGCCCGGCGTTTATAGCCTTACCGCCTACGCCCCGGACGAGGTCATCGCCCGCAATTTTATCGTCGACCAGAATCCAGACGCCGTGGTTGATATCGTCGATGCCTCAAACCTTGAGCGCAACCTCTACCTTACCGTCCAGATCCTGGAGATGGGAGCGCCCCTGATAATAGCCCTCAATATGATGGATATGGCTGAAGCCAAGGGCCACCGGATTGATATCGAGGCTTTAGCCCAGGAGACCGGTGCCCCGGTAGTGCCCATAGTGGCCAGCCGCAAACAGGGGACTGGCAAACTGCTCCAGGAAATAGTCAGGGTAACCGAGGGCAACACCGGCAACAGCCCCTTCAAGATGTACTACGGTCAGGAGATAGAAAACGAGATTTCCAGGCTAGAAGAGGTTATCTCAAAGAGCCACCTCTCCCAGAAATACCCGCCACGATGGCTGGCGATAAAGCTTCTCGAGGAGGATGAGGAAATACTTAAGAAGTTTCAAGAGGCAGAGGTTGTCTAGCGAAGAAGTCCTGAAAGCCAAGGACGAAAGCCTGGCACACCTGAAGAGCATCTACCAAGATGATGCTGAGACAATCATTGCCGATGCCCGATACGGCTTTATTAGCGGTCTGCTCAAGGATGTGCTGACAAAACCCCCGGTTGAGCAGCCCACTTTATCCGATAAAATCGACCGGGTACTGGTAAATCGCTGGCTGGGTATTCCGCTTCTCCTGGCAGTAATGTTCGGCCTCTTCCAGTTCGTTTTTGCCCTTTCCAACCCGCTTATGGAATGGATAGGCCGTTTTTTCGGCTGGCTGGGTGGCTTTGCCACCGGCATTTCTCCGGAATGGATGGGCTCACTGCTGGCTAACGGCGTCCTCGGTGGTGTCGGCGCCGTGCTCACCTTTATCCCCCCGATATTCCTCATGTTCATCGCCATCTCCATCCTGGAGGACTGCGGCTATATGGCACGCGCCGCCTTCGTCACGGACAAGGTGATGCATAAAATCGGGCTTCACGGGCGCTCTTTCATCCCGATGGTGCTGGGCTTCGGCTGTAACATCTCGGGGGTTATGGCCTGCCGTACCATAGAAAACCCCAGGGACCGCCTGACCACCATCCTGATAACCCCTTTTATGTCCTGCGGCGCCAGACTACCTATCTACATACTACTGGCAGGTGCTTTCTTCACCCAACACCAGGGACTGGTGGTCTTCTCCATGTACCTTATCGGTATTGTCGTGGCTCTCATAGCGGCGCTGATACTCCGCAAAAGCGCCTTCAGGGGAACCAGCAGCCACTTCGTCATGGAGCTGCCCCCCTACCGTCTGCCGACTATAACCGGAGTAATGGCACACACCTGGCAACGGGGCAAAGCCTTCCTGATTAAAGCGGGAGGCGTTATCTTCGGCCTAGTGGTCGTCGTCTGGCTACTTAGCAGTCTGCCCTGGGGGGTGGAGTACGCCAGCGCCGATAGCTATTTAGGCCACATCGGCAGCTTTTTTGCTCCATTGCTGGCTCCCGCCGGCTTCGGCCAGTGGCAGGCTGCGGCCAGCCTCCTCTTCGGCTTCCTGGCTAAGGAGGTCGTCGTCGGCACCATGGGCGCTATCTTCGCCGTCGAAGGGGGGATACTGGGCGGTACCATAGCCACCCAGCTCGGCTGGACGCCGCTCATCGCCTTTTGCTTTATGGTCTTCTGCCTGCTCTATATGCCCTGTGCCGCCACTATCGCTACCATCCGCTCCGAGACCGCATCCTGGAAGTGGGCTGGCTTCGCCGCCCTTTACACCACTGTAGTCGCCTGGCTGGTAGCCACCCTTATCTTTCAAATCGGGAGCCTGTTTACCGGCTAGAGAACGGCAACATCACATCCACTAAATTGACAGGTGTATGAAGAGGAGATAGACTCAAGGCCCGGCATAAGGGAGGGCAAGATGCCAAGAGGCGGTATACCAATCGGCAGGCTATTCGGCATTTCCTTGATACTGCACTACTCCTGGTTTTTCATTTTTGCCCTGGTAACCTGGGCGCTGACCACCGGCTACTTCCCCGTTGCCTATCCGGACTGGAGCCTTACCACCTCGATAATAGCCGGCTTTGTGACCAGCCTGCTATTCTTCAGCTCGGTACTGGCGCACGAGATGATGCACAGCATTGTCGCCAGGTCATCCGGTATCCCGGTTATATCCATAACCCTCTTTATCTTCGGCGGGGTGGCTCAGATAGGCGAGGAGCCCAAAGAGCCCAAGGTCGAGCTGAGAATCGCCCTTGCCGGGCCGCTGACCAGCATCGTACTGGGCGGCATCTTCATCGGTATCTGGCTTGCACTGCCCGCCAGGTTCGAGGAGGTGACGGCAGTAGCCTTCTGGCTGGGGTGGATTAATCTGGTACTCGCCGGTTTCAACCTCCTCCCCGGTTTCCCCCTGGACGGGGGACGCGTGCTGCGGTCTATACTGTGGTGGCGAAGCGGAAACCTGCGCCGCGCCACCAAGTGGGCTTCAAATGTTGGCCGGGGGATAGGCTTCGCCTTCATCTTCGGCGGCATATGGCTTATCTTCTCCGGTCTCTGGTTCAACGGGCTGTGGCTTGCCTTCATCGGCTGGTTCCTGATAAATGCGGCGGCACGCAGCTACCAGCAGGTAGCCCTCCAGCACATGCTACAGGTCTACACAGTCAGAGAGATAATGAACCAGGACTGCCTTACAGTGCCGCCCGACATCACCATTGACAAGCTGGTTAACGAGTATATCCTGCCTTCCGGCAATCGCTGTCTGGTGGTCGCTACCGGTAGCCGTATGCAGGGGTTGATTACCCTGCAGAATATAAGGACTTTCCCTCGCAGGCAATGGGCTGATAAAAAAGTGGCAGAAGTAATGACCCCTCTTGATAAAATCAAGAGGGTGCGGCCTGACGACGACCTCGCCAGCGTCCTCAAGATTTTAACGGAGCAGGATGTTAATCAACTGCCGGTGGTTGAAGACGGTAACATCGTCGGTATGGTAGGCCGCGATAACCTGCTTTCCTTTATCAACATTCGCGATAGGCTGGGCATATAAACAATATCAGCAAAGGGGCATGGGGTTAAGCGTAGGCCGTACAGGTCTCGAACCTGTGACACCCTGATTAAAAGATACAGACCTATTATGCTATCTGGTAATAACCAGTGCTAATCAGTGTCATTTTGTTCACTGATTAGCTTTGTTGCCTACCATCTAACAACGTCTAATATTGCTTAGTGCTGAGCAATTCGTTAGTAAAAATGTTAGCAAGTCTTGTATTCCCCTTTACAAAAGGAGCGGACGGGTGGGATAACATAGTTGTCTGGTAAAGTGTAGAGATGTCGAACAGGAGCTTTATAGCTTGATTGAAAAAGGTATTCTACTGCAGAGATTATGGAATGAGGTATTGGGGATTGTGGTAATCCATGCCTTCCCTTCTATACTCCTTATTACTCTTTTTAATCCTACCGCCCCCTGATAGCTAATGTTTTTGATGTATTGTATAGCCGCAAAGCAAGATTACCTCAGAGCTTGCGCATATAAAACACGCAGTGGCGGGCGTGCTTAGGATCAGTGAAGAACATGAGACCACCCAATTGGTCGTCTGACTCGTTTTCGATTAGTTCCATGCCAAGGTTCTCTAAGAGCCTCAATAATTCATGCTCATTGTAGAGCTGGAAGGAACGTTCGGTTCCATAGTCTTTGTCAAAAATACTGAGCATGCCACGGCCATTTTTAAACATTAGCTGGAGAACACCATCCCGTTTTAATACCCGGCATAACTCGGGCAAGGTAACCGTCTCCACCAGCCTAGGCTCGATGTGCTGGACAACTGCGTTGCACATGACGAAGTCGAAAAAAGAAGCAGGAAAAGGTAGCTTTTCCCTCAAATCGGTAACTGACAGCCTATCGGTAATCTCAGGATGGAGTTTTATCGCTATATCAATGTTCTCTTTTACAGCGTCTATGCCAAATATGTCATAGCCATCCGAGTAAAGGTTATAGACATCGCGTGCTCCGGCACCACAACCTGCATCAAGACCACGCTTCCCTGAAACCAGAGTCTTTAGGCGTTCTATCAGCGCCAAGTCGCTGGTAAGCTTAGGGTGCGATGACTCAATATATATGGATTGCAGTAGTTGGTGAGAGACTTCTGCATATCGCTCTGCATAACGTATGTAGAAATTTTCTGAATATTCAGACATAATGCCTTGCCCAACCTCCCTCGAACTCAATTATAGCAGGTTCAAAGAGAAGCATAACAACTTGGCTAAGTGTGCCCGATGTTTACACCATGATTAGTATGGTATAATCCAGCCTGAGTACGTTAATAGTCATTGCTGAGAAGGGGGGTTATCTAATGACCATCAAGATTGTCACTGACAGTGCTGCTGACCTGCCGTCTATATTATCTGAGGAACTGGACATCACAGTGGTGCCGGTATATCTGCGGTTCGGGGAACAGGTCTACCGTGACCGGGTAGATATCAGCGAAGAAGAGTTTTACCAAAGGTTATTACATGACCCCGTCCATCCCAACACGACGCAGCCATCTCCGCAGGATTTCGCTAGTGTCTACGATAAACTATCCCAGGAAGCTGATGGTATCATTTCCATTCATATCACCAGCAAATTAAGCGGTACCTATAACTCAGCGGTACAAGGCAAGAAAATGGTGAGTAACCGATGCCCCATTGAGGTAGTCGATTCGCAGACACTATCAATCGCTGTTGGGCTGATGGCTATACAGGCTTCTAAAATGGCCGGGTCCGGTATGAGCCTTCAGCAGATAATGAATGAGTTAGGTAAGATTATTCCTAACGTACATTTGCTCATCCTCTTCGATACACTAAAATATCTAGTCAAGGGCGGGCGAGTTGGAAAAGCGAAGGGGCTAGTAGGATCGATATTAAACGTCAAGCCCCTGCTCACAGTAAGGGATGGAGAGTTAGTCCCCTCTGGTCAGGTCCGAACGCGTTCTAAGGGAATAGACCGATTACTGGATTTTGTGAAGGATGCCACAGAGATTCAGGATTTGGCTATTTTGCATAGCACCACACCTGATGAAGCGCAAGCCCTTGTTGAGCGTACGAGTCCTATATTCCCTAAAGAGCGCACAATATTAGCCAGGCTTGGACCCGGGTTGGGAGTGCATGGTGGGCCAGGCATCTTAGCTATAGCACTAAGGGAGAAGGAGCTCCCGTAGAGTGTAAATGCAAGCTAGTACTCATCATAAGTTAGTAGAAGATAAATAACTAAAATCTTTTTCACCATCTTGATAGTAGAGGTATAATAGTTTTAAAGCCTAGCCAAATTCATTGAAGGGAGGTGTCATATGCTAAAGGGCACAATCAGACGGCTCATGGACCGTGGTTATGGGTTTATCAAGACAGAGCAGGAAGAAGACCTCTTCTTCCATCGCAACGATATTGAGGGAGTGGAATTTA
>SDBU01001313.1_pt1 | contig 35994 bp, 30 predicted proteins | sample 2277071 | NCBI WGS metagenome assembly SDBU01 (sample SAMN10397929, study PRJNA504765) | marine sediment metagenome | isolation source: marine sediment core GS08_GC12, 126 cmbsf | place: Arctic Ocean: Gakkel Ridge, Loki's castle | collected 2008 | reverse complement strand
CTTCTGCTTCTTCTAATTCTTTTGTCCATCTTGTATATTCAATTTGACCTCCAGCTTGATAAATACAAATATCCAAAAATATTCTTTTCTGTTTATAAAAAAAGTTATACATATCAGAAGAACTTTTTAGTAACCATTGTATCTTATCATTAACTATCAAAGTATCAATATCACTCTCTAATTCTTCAATTAACTCATCAACAGTCTCAAAAGTTTTTCCACCACCATCTTCAGCTTCTTTTATAGCTTCAACAGTCTCTTTGTTCGGAATATGAGATTCTTCTTCCATTTTTTCATGGACTTCATTAACCTCATCTACAACTTCTTTTGCTTTTCTAACTAAATTAATTACATCTCCCATTCCTAAAATTCTATCAGCCATTGAGTTCGGATTAAAGATCTGAAAATCTTCTATTTTCTCACCAGTAGCTTCAAATTTTAAAGGTTTATTAGTAACTTCTTTAATAGAAATTGCAGCTCCAGCTCTCGCATCGGAGTCTAACATTGTTAATATCGAGCCAGTGATGCTTACCTTTTTATCAAATTCTAAAGCAGTTTTTACAGCATCTTGACCAAAGGTAGCATTTGCAACATACAAAACTTCATCAGGATTAGTTATTTTCTTAATATCTGCAAGCTCATCCATCAAAACTTCATCGATATGCAGTCTTCCCGCTGTATCAATAATCAATACATCATATTTTTCATCTATAGCTTTTTTGTGTGCTAGCTTTGCTACATTTTTTACCTTTTTTTCATCTTGAGATGAAAAAACATCAACTTTAGCATCACTTGCTAATTTTTTTAGCTGTTCAATAGCAGCTGGTCTTTGTAGATCTAAAGCTGCTAAAAGTACCCTTTTATGCTTGTTTTTTAAAAAATGTGCTATCTTTACAGATGTTGTTGTCTTTCCAGATCCTTGAAGACCACAAAGCATTATAACAGCTGGTTTATTTGATAGATTAAGCTTCGCTTCATCTTTTCCCATTAAATCGATTAGCTCATCATGCACAATCTTGATAAATTGTTCTTTAGGAGATACAGATTTTATAACCTCTTGTCCAATAGCTTTTTCTTTAACTTTTTGTACAAAATGAGATACTACAGAATAGTTCACATCTGCCTCTAAAAGAGCAAATCTCACCTCTTTGATAGCCTCTTCGATATTGCTATCAGATATCTTTTTACCTTTAGCAAAACTAGAGAAAAGATTTTGAAATTTTTTACTTAATGTATCAAACATAATTATTTCCAAAAATTTGTAAATAGGATACCTGATAAATCATTCTATTTCAACAAAAAAGAACCGATCTTTTTTAGAAAAATCTTTAATTACCTGTTTTGAAACATATTTTTCAGATGAAAAAATGTTTATTATATCTTTTTTTTGGGTATATCCAATTTCAAAAAAAAGCTTAGCATTTTTATTAGCATATTGAAATATTTTTTTTTCAATTTTTTTATAAAACTCTAAACCACTATCTTTTGCAATTAAAGCTTTTTTTGGCTCAAATGTTTTTATATCTTCATCTAAATGCATAAATTCTTCTTCGGATACATATGGTGGATTTGAAACAATAAAATCAGCTTTTAAATTTTTAAAAGGGGTGAGTAGATCACCTAATTTAAAAAAAATATTAACAAGATTTTTTTTTGCATTTATTTTAGCAACATTTAAAGCTTTTTTTGAAATATCACTAACAAAAACTTTTAGTTTAGGAAACCTTTTTTTTAGAGCAATTCCAATACATCCAGAACCTGTGCAGATATCAAAAAGCACTCTATTATCTAAATTTTCTGTCTCTAACTTTTGAGCTATCAGATCTACTAAGATTTCAGTCTCTACCCTTGGAATTAAAACATGTTTATTTACTTCCAAACTGCATCCATAAAAATCGATCTTTTTTAAGATATATTCTAAAGGTTCTTTTTTAGATCTTTTAAAAATTAGCTTTTGAAATTTTTCAATATCTTTTTTTGAAACTTTGTTTTCATAATATAAATAAAGATCGTTTTTTTTTATTTTTAAGATATCGGAGAGCAAAACTTCAGCTGAATTTTTTGCATTTTGAATATTTTGTTTTTCTAAAAATAAGATAGCCGATTTTATAAGAGATAATATGCTATTTTGATCGAAAATTTTCATGAAATTTTAAAAATTTTAGGATTTTAATTTTTCCTGATAATAAAAAGATACAAGTGCATTTGTGATCTCATCGATATCACCTTCCATCACTTGATCTAAATTATAAACCGTTAAGTTGATTCTGTGATCAGTAATTCTATTTTGAGGATAGTTATACGTTCTTATTCTTTCAGATCTATCTCCTGTTCCAACTTGCTGAGATCTCTCCTTTGATCTTTTCTTCTCCTCTTCTATTCTTTTTTTCTCAGCTACTTTAGCTTTTAAAAATCTCATAGCTTTGTCTTTATTTTTATGTTGAGATCTCTCATCTTGACAAGAGACTACAATATTAGTTGGAAGGTGCGTGATTCTTACAGCTGAATCTGTAGTATTAACGTGCTGACCTCCAGCACCTGATGCCCTATAGGTATCAATTTTTAATTCTTTTTCATCTATATCTATAGCTTCATCACCCGATGGTTCTAAAAGAACAGCAACTGTTGCAGCTGATGTATGTAGTCTTCCAGATGCTTCGGTTGTAGGCACTCTTTGAACTCTATGAGTTCCTCCTTCATATTGCAAAAATCTAAAAACATTAGAGCCAGATAATGACATGATATACTCTTTATATCCACCTCTTTCAGCATCTGTTGTTGCGAGAGTTTCGAGTATCCAGCCTTTGATATTAGCATAATATTGGTACATTCGAACTAAATCACCTACGAATATAGCAGCTTCATCGCCTCCAGTTCCCGCTCTAATCTCCATTATAATATTTCTAGAATCTCTAGGATCCGGTGGAACTAAAATGAGCTCTATCCTCGCTTTTACAATATCTAGCTCATTTTGTAGATTTGTAATATCTTCATTTATAACTTCAATCAATTCAGGATCTTTCTCAGTAAGTAGAAGAGCTTTATTTTCGATTAATTGATCATTTGTTTTAGTGTAATAATTCCAAGCATCTTTTAGCTCAGATAGTCTTGAAAATTCTTGAGATAGCTCTTTATATTTTTTTTGATCAGAAAACACATCGCTAGAGCCTAAAAGAGTTTCAACTTCTTTTAGTCTATCTAAAAGTTTTTTTACCTTTTCATCCATAAAAAATTATTTCTTCTTCGCAGTTTTTGTCACTTTCTTTTTCTTTTTAGCAGCGTCTTTGTTCTCTTTTTCTTTTTCTTTCTCTTTTAGAGTTTGCTGTTTTTTCATAGCATATTTTTTAGAAAATCTATCAACTCTACCTTCTGTATCAATAAATTGTTTACTACCAGTAAAAAAAGGATGAGAAGCAGATGATATCGGCACTCTATACACAGGATAAGTTTTACCTTCAAACTCTTCTGTTTCTTTAGGTTGCAGCGTAGATCCACAAACAAATTTATGCCCATTTGAAGAATCCACAAATAAGATTTCTTGATATGGAGGGTGTATTTTTTCTTTCATTTTGAAAATCTCCGATTGATTTTTTATATAAATTAAACCTTAAAAGCCGATAAAAAACAAGAATTTTAAAAAAATAGCTCTAAAGCAAATAGTTGTTATAAAAAAATCTTATTAATAAGAGTTTTTATTCTTATTTTTGTACTCAATATCACTAAAAAATTCTTCTTGTTTAGCCAATTTAGTATCTAAGCTATACCATCTATCTTTTACTTGGAGTTTTTGCCAATATTGATCTATTGCAGATTTGATAGTTTGCGCATAAAACATCTCTTGTTTTAAACGAGCATAAGCCTCTTCAAAACATTTTTTTAAAACTGGTATATAATTCTTATTTACTGCATATGAATGAGTCTGCGTTGCTTTTACAACTTTTTTTATCATTTTATATTTTGTATTTTGCTCATGAAAAATACGAGCTCCTAAAAAAAACACATCCCAAACCTTGATATTTTCAAAAAAATATTTTAATAGATGATTCATAGAATTATAGCTTTGCAGAAAAATACAATCATCTTCCAAAATCAAAACATTTTTTAAATCTTTTTTTAAAGCTAAATCTAAAGCTTTAATGTGACTAAGAGCACACCCTCTATGCCCGTTTAAAGCATCAAAAGAAGCTGAAATTTTGATTATTTTATCTTTTTTGACATTGAACTTAGCTAGTTGATCTAAAAGACATTTTTCCCTGTCTTTTCGATGATCTAAGTTAATATACAATATTTTATCAAAATAATCTAAGCTCATATATATTTCTTTATATTTGATGTAGAAAAATATTTCAATATTGAGTTATTTTTAAAATAAATTAAAAAAGCTAAAAATATGCCACATTATAAATCTTATAGAATTGGACCTTCTAAAACCCCTATCATAGTTAAACTTCTACTAATATTAATATTGTCTATTAGTCTTTTCACAGCAATTGTAACACCTTTTCTAAAAGCAAATTATCTACAATATATTTTTGGTATATCTTTAGATGGAATTAAAAACGTATTTCTTTGGCAGTTTATAACATATAGTTTTCTGCAGCCAGGCTATGGTTTAGACATTAGTTTAATAGTCGTTTTATTATTTAACTTATATCTTATATGGATGAGCTCAACATCTATTATCGAAAAGACCTCTCAAATCCACTATCTTATTTTCTATCTACTGAGTACTATCTTTACTGCCTTTGTTATTTTATTGACAATGCTCATTGGATATAAAAATGTTATTTTTAGCTCATCTACAGTAGCTCTATATTCAACTTTAGTCGCATGGATGATGCTAATGCCAAAAGATACCAAGATCTTTTTATTTTTTGCTATTGCTATGAGACACTACTATTTAGTTTTAGGGCTTATTTGTATTAATCTACTATCTAATTTATCCAATATGGATCTCATCTCTTTTTTTGCATATTTATCTGTAACAATTTTTGCTTATTTTTATAGCGTGATTGTTTGGCAGAGACACTCTCCTTTTCATTTTTTAAATAGAATGGAAAGATCTCTTATATTTATATCTAGGACAATAATCGATAAATTCAGTAAAAAAGATAAAGATTAAAAAAGAATAAAATTGCTAATTGATATTTTTTCTTTAAACCTTACTTTGAATATTTCCCTAAAATAAGTTTTGTAAACTCTAAAAAATCACCTAGATGTTTTTCTATTATAGATTTTACAATAGCTAAATTTAAAGCTTTATAATCATGAACTGCTATATTTCTAAATCCAACCATTTTCTGAAGTTTTTCTGATAAATCCTTAGATATTATTTTCCCATCTTCTAAGATAACAAAAACTTCTCTAGTTTTTTGAAAAATACCTAGATTATTTAAACGTATTAAACGAGCAGCTAAATCAACAATAGCTTCACAAGCTCTTTGTAAATTTAAAATGATCGCATCTTGTTTTGTAAAGTTTGTCTCAAAATCTTTTTCACTACCAATATATTCTTCTCGTATTCTTTTGACACATCTTTCAACTATAGCAATTTTATTCAAAAGCACATCATCCATCAATAAACACCTTTTCTTTTTTTTATATCCTCAATGATATCTTTTCTTGTTTCATTTAAATCTAAATACATAGAATCTGTTTTATTTTCAAAAAAAGCCCATTTTGTATCATCTGAACAAAATACAATTTTACCCTCATTTATTATTTGAAAAGCAAAAACCGTTGATGCATCCAAAAGATCGATAAGATCAACTTCAATATGGACAACTTTTGCAATTTTTTGAGAAAGCTCCCATAGTTGTTCTTTATCTATTTTTTTTTCACATAAAATAGCTAAATCTAAATCACTTCTCTCGCTTTGAGTTTGAGTTGCATAACTTCCAAATACCGATATAACTGTAACTTCAGGTATTTCTTTTAGAATGATCTCTTTAGCCTTTTGAATTACATCCATTATGTAACCTTAATGTAAAATTTAATTTTAACATACCTAATCGTTTTGATAAAAGATTACTTTTTTAAATCGGTATTAGATAGTTTTTTTATTCAAAAACGTATTTTGTTTATCTTTTCTTTTTTTTTGAAAAAACCTTTTCATTAAATCGGCTGCAATATCTTCTAGAATACCTACTTTTATCTCAACTGAATGAATTGGGTGCTTTTTTTTAAAAATATCAATAAAAGAGCCATTAGCGCCGACTCTTAAATCTTTAGCAGCCCAAACAACTTTTTTTACTCTAGTGTTTATGATAGCACCTGCGCACATAATACAAGGCTCTAAAGTTGTATAAAGCGTAGTATTTTCTAATCTCCAATCATTGAAATAAGCACTACCTACTGTCAAACAAAGCATCTCTGCATGAGCTGTTGCATCTTTTAATTTCTCTACTTGATTGTGTCCTCTCGCAATAACTTTATTTTCATGCACTAGAACACATCCGATGGGCACCTCATCTATATCAAAAGCTTTTTTAGCTTCTTTTATAGCCTCTAACATAAAAAAATTATCTCTATCCATAACAATTAAAATTTAAGGTTTATTTTCAAAAAAAATATTAAAAAATAACAAAGTATTTATCTGATAATATAGCAGAATAAATCCTTTTTTTAAAACCTTTCAAATTATTTTTTCAAAAATTGGAAAGACTTGAAAAGTTAATCCCACTCAGCTACAATATAAGTAATTTAAAAAACAAAAATTTAGGAGACATCAAATGTCTTTAGATAAAGGTACTAAAGAAGAAATCACTAAAAAATTTCAATTACATGAAAAAGATACAGGATCTGCAGACGTTCAAATTGCGATTTTAACAGAGAGAATTGCTGAGCTAACAGACCATTTGAAATTAGCACCAAAAGATCATAGCTCTAGACTAGCGCTGTTGAAGCTAGTAGGGCAAAGAAGAAAACTATTGGATTACTTAAATTCTACTGATACAAAACGTTATCAAACTTTAATTTTAAAATTGAAGTTAAGAAAGTAATTATTTATTTTACGTCAGTAAAATTTTTACTGACGTAATTTTTTTATTAAAACAGAGAGAAAAGATTTGAAAAGGCTCGAGATTAGAAAAAAAACTTCAATTGTCAAATTGAAATTTTCTTTCTGATTTCCAATCTTTTTTTATCATATTTCTCATTTCAAAAAAGGAGACCATTTTATGGATCACAACAAGATATCGTTTACGATTGAAGGTAAAGAAATTATTTTAGAAACTGGCAAAATCGCTAGACAAGCAAATGGATGTGTACTACTCCATGTTGGAGAAACTACAATTTTATCATCAGCGTGTGCAGCAAAAAAACCATTAGAGGATGTAGATTTTCTGCCTCTTAGAGTTGACTATCAAGAAAAATTCTCTGCTATCGGAAAAACTCCAGGTGGATTTATTAAAAGGCAAGGAAAGCCAACAACTCGAGAAATTTTAGTAAGCAGACTTACAGATAGATCATTTCGTCCTTTATTTGAAAATGGCTATTATAAAGACACTCAAATTTTGTCATATGTTTATTCTTTTGACTCACTTCATCTACCTGATGTTTTAGCGATTTGTGCAACATCAGCAGCACTTGCTATTTCAGATATTCCTTTAAAAAAACCAGTTGGCGCTGTAAGAGTAGGTTTAATCAATAATGAATTTATTATAAATCCTACAGCTGAAGAGTTAAAAAACACTGAGCTTGATTTAGTTTTATCTGGAACAGATGATGCTATTTTAATGATCGAAGGATATGCAAACTTTTTAACAGAAGAGCAAATTTTAGATGCTATTGAATTTGGTCACAAATCGATCAAAACAATCTGTTTAGCAATAGCTAAGTGGGCTGATAAAATTGGAAAAGAGAAAAACAGAGAAGGTCTACATATTGTAGATCAAAAAATTATAGATGAAGTTGCAAATGTAGCTACAAGAGAAGTAACTGAAGCTTTAGCTGTAAAAGATAAAAGGCTAAGAGAAAAAACATTTGATGAAGTCTTTGAAAAAGTAAAAGAAACTTTCAAATTAGACACATTAGAGCCAACTTATCCAAAAAGAGATGTATCTATTGCCTTCAAAAAAATCAGCTCAGATATAATGAGAAAAAAGATCTTAGAAGAAAATAAAAGAATAGATGACAGAAAATTAGATGAAATCAGACCTATTGAAATTGAAATCGGTCTGCTTGGAAGAACACATGGTAGCTCACTTTTCACAAGAGGAGAGACTCAAGCACTAGCCGTTTGCACACTAGGTGGAGAAAATATGGCAGAGAGATATGAGGATCTTCATGGTGAAGGAGCTCATAGATTCTATCTACACTATTTTTTTCCTCCATTTTCAGTTGGAGAAGTTGGAAGAGTAGGATTTCCTGGAAGACGAGAAATTGGTCATGGAAAGCTCGCTGAAAGAGCTCTTATGAGCACCCTTCCAGATCAAAAAGATTTCCCATATATAATTAGGCTAGAAGCTAATATCACAGAATCTAATGGATCTTCTTCTATGGCATCTGTCTGTTCTGGATCTTTAGCTTTAATGGATGCAGGAGTGCCTATCAAAAGGCCAGTATCTGGTATTGCTATGGGACTTATAATGGAAGAAGAAAAATTTGTCATTCTATCTGATATTCTGGGAACTGAAGATGCTCTCGGTGATATGGATTTTAAAATCACCGGTGATGAAAATGGTATTACCGCTTTTCAAATGGATATCAAAGTTGAAGGAATAACTAAAGAGATAATGAAGCAAGCTCTAGCTCAAGCGAAACAAGGTAGAGTACATATTCTAGAAAAAATGCTTAAAACTTGTCCAAAATCAAAAGAAGAGCTATCTCTTCATGCTCCTAGAATAGCAAATATCCAAATCAAACCTAGCAAAATTGGAGAATTAATTGGCCCTGGCGGAAAACAGATCAGAGCAATTATAGAAGAGACCGGCGTTGAGATGGATATTTCTGATGAAGGGATCGTATCTATTGTATCTAGCAATCAAAAAGCGATGGATAGGGCAAAAGAGATTGTATTAGCAATTACAAGAGATGTAGAAATAGGCAAAACTTATCATGGTAAAATAACATCTATAAAACCATTTGGCTTATTTGTTCAAATCTACAATAAAGAAGGACTCTGCCACATATCAGAGCTATCACATACAAGAATTGATAATATCTATGATCTATTTAAAGAAGGCGATCCTTTAGAAGTAGTCGTTATAGATGTAAATGATAGAGGTCAAATTAGACTATCGCATAAAGCTCTTCTTGCTAAAAAAGAAACAGTTGAAAAATAGATTTTTTTTCAAAAACATTTATCAATAAAAAAGCCTGATTTTTCAATCAGGCTTTTTTTATAATTTTTTATTCTATTCAATCGATTGTTTTTTACTAAACTTTCGTCTTTCTTGTCTCTCCCAACACTCTTCTAAAGAACTAACTGTTAATGATAAATATTCTCCTTTTGAGATTCTATTTCGAACACTCATTAAAGCTTTTTCTAATAGATTCCCATGATTTTTATAAAGAGCTCTTTTGTCACTCGAAAGCATATATCGATAATCAATACCTGTCCTTCTTTCTTCTCCTTCTTCAATAAGCTGAGCATCTTCTGTATCTAAAAGTTTTTGTCTTAAAGTAGGGTCATTATTAAATTTACTAAAAACTATATCTTCCAAAATTTGATTTCTTGTCTCTAAGTCAGTGGTTTTTTTAACAGGCAAAGAGTTTCCTAAAAATTTGGCTACATATCCAATTCTATCTGTAATTGCTTTTTGTTTTAGTAGATCTTTTTGTAGAGGTGATAATTTATAATCATATTCATTTTCGCGATAAAGCGCTAATCTAGCAAAAGTATCTCTATGTCTTTTATCTTCACATATAGCCGCTTGAAAAGCTGCTTCTACATTGGGATAGGTTTTTCCTTCATAAGGAACATTACATGCATAGCATCTTCCCAAATAAGCTGTATCTGAATCATATTTAGAATCTTTAAAATGAATTACCATAATCTTCTCTTCTATTTTAGGTGGTTCTACTGGATAAAACCAGCTGTTGTATATATTTTGAATAGATTTAAATGCATTGACTAAACAACTCATAATTATTATTTCCTTGTTTATTAAGATTTATTTATTATTTATAAAAAATATTATAACATGAATCGTTATTTCCGATCAATCTATAAATTAACAGTTTATTCTTAATATAAACTATTGATTATAAATTACTTGCTAGCCGGAGGCTTTAAAAAAATTCTTATACCCCTGGAGATTTTGAAACATTTTCTATGTAATTAAATCTTAATAGAATATAAAATCTGCAAAAATTTTTAAACGTTGAGAAGGCTTTATGGCATCTATAGCAATAGGAACAGTTTATACAGGATTGAACGTTATAAATGTAGCTACTGATCTTCTAGAGCATACAACCGATAAATTTATTGATACGGTTAATAAAATTAAAGACTATTTACATTATTCGAGTTATTTCAATTCATTTTTAGCGCTGTGTTATGCAGTATCACTAAATCCATATGATTTAGGAAATGTCCTAGAGATTCTAACTACTGGTTTAACTAGTTTAGCTTTTGTTTCAGCTATTTTTTTAGGGATATCTTATCTCACAGTTAAAACTATAAATTATGCTACTAAATTTTTTGACAAAAAACCAGATAAAGATCTTGAAGAAATAACCAAAACTCTACCTGAAAAATTGAGAAAAAATATTCATATAGAATATAAAAAACCCAATTTTATTAAAAATGAACAAATAGCGCTGCTAGCTGGTATAATAACTAATGTATTTCTTTTGACATCTCCATTTTTTTCCTACTTATATCTTGTAAATATTGGTCTAATAACTATTAAACTGATTACTCTAAATACAGAAAAATGGGTTAAATTAAAATATAACTTAAATACATCTATACCAATTTATAAAGAGCATGGATTTGGAATAGCAACTTTTGTGAATCAATTATCGATAAACTATTTTATTAGATTGAAAAAAAGCTTTAGCTCTGTCAAAGAAAACTGCGCTGTTTGTTTGGAAGACACGAAATCAAAATATTATTTTTGTAAAGATCATGTATTTCATATTCCATGTATTTTAGGATCTGCAGTTGCAAAAATTAAAGATTTTTCTTTAGAAAATCTTAAAAACATTACAAAACATATTGAGTATTCATCTTCAGGATATGTAAAAGATCAATATTACGATATTGCTTTAAAAGAAGGTTCTACACCGACATGCCCGATGTGCCGAAAAAAATCTTTAAATGAGAAATTCAAAATAAACGTCAAAGATACATCTACTACTAGATGGCTTTCTTCAAATGTTAGCTTCAGCTAACCCTACTCATTATTTCGAGCGTTTTGAAATAATATTAATCTTATTCTTTTCCTTCTAAAATTCCAACTATCTCAAAATGGTTTCCAGCTTTAGCAAGATCTAATGCTGTTTCTCCTCCTGGATGTTTTAGAGTCTTATCCGCACCTTGTTTTATCAATTCCTTCACTATTAGAGGATGTTTCATCGAAGCTGCCCACATTAAAGCTGTCCATCCAGAACTATCTCTTTCATTTAATTTAGCACCATTTTTTATTAAAACTATTGCCGTTTCAGTAAAACCATGAGTTGTTGCTTCAAATAAAGGAGTCCATCTATTAATTTTATCATATTTCCCTTCCATGTCGGCTCCACATTCTATCAAAGCTTCAACTGCTTTAGCATTATTGAACTCAACCGCTCTCATTAAAGCCGTTCTGTTATACATTAAACCCCCTAAAATTGGATTCTCACTGTATTTATCTGTTTTATCAACTAGCGCTTTGCCTTTTTCTATCAAAATTTTAATTGCTTCAGAATTGTTATCTTCTGCAGCTTCCATTAAAGCTGTTATACCTTTATCGAAACGTGAGGTTTCAAATGCCTTGTCTACATCTGCACCATTTGCTATCACAATTTCCATTATCCGGGTATCGCCTTTTCTAGTAGCTAGTATTAAAGGCGTTTCACCTTCACCGTTTGGGGTGTTTACATCAGCTTTATTTACTGTCAAAATTTCAACTATCCGAGTATGGCCTTGTCTAGTAGCTAGTATTAAAGGCGTTTCACCTTCACCGTTTGGGGTGTTTACATCAGCTCCTTTTTTTATTAATTCTTCAACATCTTTAACTCTTCCTAATACAACAGATCTATGAAATTTCTTTTGAATTGTTGGATCAGTAAGATCAGATTTTTTAGATGTATCAACTCCAGAGGTTCCAGATTCTTTAGACTCATCTTGAGCACTTGAATTTACTTTCAATGCTTTAACAGAAGCTAAAATAGATAATGCTAAAGATGTAATACCAGATACTAATATAATTTTTGAAATGATAATTACTCCAACAGTAGTTGCTGCAGCTCCTGTTATTAAAAAAATAGCGCTAGCAACAGCCCAATAATTGATTTTTTTTGCTACTTTATCAGTAGAGCTATCATTTTGTGTAGAATCAGAGCTATTTGGTTTAAAAAATAAACTACATACCTTGGAAGCCATAAAATCCTCTTTTATTTTTTTTAATGCAATTATTCAAACAAATCTTTGTATAACATCCTACTAAAATAAAGAAATTCAAGAAATATATTGGTGAATCGATAATTATATTATTAGATTGAAAAGAAAAATTAGTAATATCAAAGAAAAATGTGGTGTTTTTTTTTAATGATAAGAAATCAAGATATTATTTTTCTAAAAGCATAGTTTTCAAATTTGCAGTTCTACCTTCATTATCTTTTGCATCTATATCTGCACCTTTTTTTATTAATTTTAAAACAATATCTTCATGGCCATTTCTTACTGCATACATTAAAGCAGTTACTCCCTCATTATCTTTTGCATTTACATTCGCTCCATTTGCTATCAAAATTTCCATTATCTGAGTATAACCATTTTGAGTAGCTATCATTAAAGGTTTTTGTCCATCTCTATCTTTTGGCTTGTTTACATCAGCTCCTTTTTTTATTAATTCTTTAACTCCTTCAATATTATTTAATAAAACTGCACTCTGAAAATGATTTTGGATTGTTTCAGGATCAGTAGGGTCATATTTTTTAGGTGTTGCTGTTTTTGATGCATCAACTTCTGAATCTTTAGGGGCTTTATCTTGAGCACTTGAATTTACTTTCGATGCTTTAACAGAAGCTAAAAGTGACAATGCCAAAAATGAAATACCAGATATCAATATAATTTTTGAAATGATAATTGCTCCAACAGTAGTAGCTGCAGCTCCTGCTATTAAAAAAATAGCGCTAGCAACAGCCCAATAATTGATTTTTTTTGCTACTTTATCAGTAGGGTTATCTCTTTGTGTAGAATCAGAGCTATTTGCTTTAAAAAATAAACTACATACTTTGGAAGCCATAAAATCCCCTTTTATTTTTTTTAATGCAATTATTATAGCAAATCTTCACATAAAATTATACTAGAACAAGACAATTCAAGAAATGTATTGACTATATGAAAAGTTTTTTTTGAAAAAATATACGTATAACATTTTAATTATATATTTATTTTTCTAAGGATTTAATCCGAGAATCCTTTTAAATTTTCCGGATATAAGATTCTTCCAAGTATTTTTTTCTTCTAAAATTTTGACAATATCTATAAAGCCTCGTTTTTTTGCAATTTCTATAGCTGTTTTGCCTTTTTTACTTTTTCCATTAGATATATGCGCCCTTCTTTGTTCACACTAACACAATATCTTTATGACCTTTCTTGCAGCATATATTAAAGCTGAACATTTTTCGAATCAAAGCCTTGATAATAGAAAAAATTTATTGAACTTTCAGTATTCGTAACATTTTCATAATTTTATTAGCATTGCTTTGAGAATTTGAAGGATCTAACATTATTTTTCTACATAATTTTACTATCCAAGATTCATAAAATCTAAGTTTTCCAAACATTTGAACAATTTCATTGTGCTCAAGTAATAAAGCAAACATTGCTAAGATTTTTTTTTGAGTTGAATCAAAACTAGTTTTTTGTAATAAAGCTTCAATTATTTTTTTGTTATCATTTAATATCGCCCAAAATATTGCGGGCAGGCCAAGTGTATCAAGTAGATCTACATAAGCTCCATTTCTAATTAAAGATATAGCTACATCTGTTTTATTATGTATTGTTGCCCATATTAAAGGTGTTCTACCTTTGATATCTTTTTTATTTATTTCAACTCGGTCTTTTATCAAACTTTCAACTTCAGCGAGATTGCCCTCTCTTACAGCTTTAATCAAATCTATCCATTTTCTATCAGGCTTTATTTCAGAAATTCTTTTTACTGAATCAGCAAATTGTGAATTTGTCTTTCTAACTTCTTCAAAAATGTCATGATAAATTGTATGAAAAGCTATTTGAGTTAACTCATTATCAATTTTTACTCCGTCTTCTAACAAAGCTTTAGAATCTTCGACATCATCAACCATCCCCACTATAGGAGTTTTTTTTAATTCTTCTGTTCTTTTAGCATTATCTGAAACCTTTTTTGATTTATTATTTGCACCTTCGGCTGTTTTTGATACCTTATTTGATTGTTGCAAGTTTTGTATATTATCTATACTTGAGTTTGTTTTAGAAAATTTATAAAAAGATAAAATTGATAAAGCAAATGATGAAATACCTAATGCTGAGATTAGCTTTGAAGAGACTAAAGTAGTTGCGATAAAAATATTAAAAACACCTAAAGTTCCTACAGTAGTAGCTGCTACTCCTAATATCAAAAAAACAGTACTTAAAACAGCCCATTTATTAATCTTTTTTGCTGATCTATCAATAGAATTATCATCTTTTGTAGAAGCAGAACTTTTGAAAGGTATAAAAATTAACCCAATTACTTTTGAAGCCATAAAATCACTTTTTTATTATTTAGATGCAATTATTGTAACAAATTTTATAATAAAATGATAATAAAAGATACCAATTCAAAAAAAACTTTAATAATATAACAAGAACTACTTAGAATATCAATATTAAATTTTAATTATTACATTTATTTTTTCTAAGATAAACTCAAAAGCAATTTATTTTTTTAAGCTTCTTGAGGAGTCGGCCCATCTTTTGGGGTTGGTCTCTCTTCAATAGGTGGTGGTGGTGGTGGTTTTTTTTGTAAATCATCTGCAATTTTCAATCTTTCGTCTTTTTTCTTCTCATCGAAAGTTCCTTTCATTATCTCTGCGACATCTTCAGCATTTAGAGTTTCAAATTTTATTAAAGATTTAGCCATAAGATCAACTTTATCTTTATTATCTTCTACAATTTTAACAGCTGCTTTATATGCAGACTCTAAAAGCTCTTTTACCTCTTTATCGATAAGTTTTGCTGTCTCATCGGAATATGATTTTTCTTGAGATCCTTGAAATCCTAAATATCTATTATTACCATTATTATCATCATAAGTTACTTTTCCTAAAGCATCGCTCATCCCCCATTCACAAACCATTGCTCTTGCAAGTTTAGTAGCTTGTGCTATATCTTGCTGGGCACCTGATGACATATCATCTAAAAATATCTCTTCAGACACTCTTCCTCCCATACAAATAGCTAATTGATCTAGAACTTCTCTCTTCCAGTAATTTAATCTATTTTTTTGAGGCATAAAGTGTGTAGCACCAAGAGAAAATCCTCGAGGAATAATTGTTACTTTCTCAACTGGATCCGCATGTTTTACAACAAGACCAACTATAGCATGACCAGATTCATGATATGCTGTAGTTTTTTTCTCATTTTCATCCATCTCTAAGCTTCTTCTCTCTTTTCCAAATCTTACTTTATCACAAGCTTCTATGGTTTCTTGAGAAGTCACAGCTTTTCTATTTTTTCTAGCAGCTGCAAGTGCTGCTTCATTTAATATATTTTCTAAATCAGCACCTGAAGATCCTGGTGTTGATTTAGCTATATCCATAAGATTTACGCTAGGATCTATTTTAATTTTTCTAGCATGAACTTTTAAAATCTCATATCTTCCTTTCACATCTGGAAGATCTAACATCACTCTTCTATCAAATCTACCAGGTCTTAAAAGAGCTTTATCTAATATGTCAGGTCTATTTGTCGCTGCCATTAAGATAACGCCTTCTTTGGTATCAAAACCATCCATCTCAACTAGCAGTTGATTTAAAGTCTGCTCTCTTTCATCGTGGCCACCACCTATTCCAGAGCCTCTATGTCTTCCAACAGCATCGATCTCATCCATAAATATGATACAAGGTGCATTTTTTTTAGCTTGTTCAAAAAGATCTCTAACTCTAGAGGCTCCCACTCCGACAAACATTTCAACAAAATCAGATCCTGAAATCGAGTAAAATGGACGATCGGCTTCTCCAGCTACAGCTTTAGCAACTAAAGTTTTTCCAGTACCAGGAGGCCCTACTAGTAAAACTCCTTTCGGAATTCTCGCACCTAAAGTTGTAAATTTTTGTGGATCTCTTAAAAATTCTACAATCTCTTCTAACTCTTCTTTAGCCTCCTCAGCACCAGCTACATCATTAAAAGTTATCTTATTAGTCTCTTTTGTGAGTAGTTTTGCTGGAGATTTTCCAAAATTCATAGCAGAAGATCCGGCTCCTTTCATCTGACGAGAAAATAGATAATATAGAAGCAGGACAACGATAACGATTGGTAAGAATGTAAATATATAGTTAAAGTAGTTAGTTGTTTGCTCTTGAGAGGTAAATTGTTTTTCTAAAACTAAATTTCTAGGCTGATCTGCAGCTTTTATAGCGAGACCTTTATTATTAGCAAAAGCTACCCATTCTTTTTTAGCAGATGAATACCAATGTGAAAATGTATCTGGATCTTGCTTTTCTAATGCTTTAGTTGAGATCTCTTGGTTATTAAAAAACCAAAAATCAGCTGCAACTTTTTGTCTAGCATTTGTCAAAAGCGAAGAGTTTTTATCTAGCTCACCTTGTAGTACATTAGAACGATCTAAAGTCTCTAAATATGCTCTAACTGATCTAAGTTGCAAAAGTCTTACGCCATCTTGATTTTGAGTAATTTCTTGAACCATCATATTTAATGAATTAATAGATGAGTTAAATATTGAAATTCTTTGAGATAGAGCTGCACTTGAGTCAATAGATGCTAAATCTTGAGATGTCTTTTTTAAACTTTGTTTTATAGACTCAGATCCAATTCCTATTTTAGCAGATCTATAAGTATCTACTAAGGCCGTTAAATCTTTATGCATCTTATTAGTATTATCTAAAGATGGGTTGTGTTTAACCCAAACAAATTGCTCTTTTAAAGTTTTTAAATTTGGAGAATCTTTTGAAGCTAAATCTGATATCACAATTGAGTTTTGTCTGTTTTCTGTATCATATGCGGTGCTAACAACACTAAAATTAGATTCCATAGCATCTATACCAGATATGAATAAAAACCACTGAGCAGATTTTACAACATTGCTTTTAAGAGTAGTTAGCTCTGATGATAGCTGCTCATCTTGAGCTGTTAAATCATGTTTTTGATTTAATAGAGTTAAATAATTAAATCTCTTTTGACCATCTTGAGTCTCTGTATCTCTAAACTTCGATGAAAATGTAACCAAATTATCATTTTGAGCAATCTTTTTATTATTCTCTGGTTTAACAAGGTCTAAATTCACTAAATGTTCTAATTGATGTGAAAATGATACTTTTCCTGCCTTCTCACTAGTAAGTGTTTGGACAGTTAAAATAATTAAAATCACAGCTACAACAAATAGTAAAAAGCCGCCTGGAAAACCTTTTCTTGGTTCTTTAGGATTTCTATTATCATTCATAAAAAACTCTTATAATTTATATTAATTTTCAACACCTTAGAAGATAAAATTAAATCATTTTTAAGCTATTTTGTAAAGGCATATAGCCTAAATAAAACTATACCTCTTCTTATTTCTGCTTTATAACAAACTTATTACATTTTTTGAAAGTTTATTTTAATTTAATTTCAATTTCGAGTATATTTTTATTATTTAATTGCATTTTCTTGCCAGATAGAAACTCATAAACCTTATTGTTTTGAGAATATATGACAGGACAAAAAGCTCTTAAAACAGCAGGAACTTTATAATTTTCGAAAAGCTTTTTTACTTTTTTATCTGGGCAAATATTAGATATATAATACTTATCTTCAGGAAGATATAGGCTTAATTTATCTGAAAAAAGATCTTTAAAAGAACTATTTGTTTTAGCTTTTTTTACTTTTGAAATTTTAATCTGCCAAGGCCCGAAATCAAATAGGTTTTGCTTAATTAAAGCTTTATTTTTAAGTAGTTTAAGCTCTTTATTTATAATAAACAAGTAGCCTCGATCGACAAAAATATTAGCATTTTTTATAAAAATTTTGAAATTTGCTTTTTTTTGAATCAAAGCTTTTATTATTTTTTCTAAAATATTTCGAGAAAAATCTATTTTTTGAAAAATTGCTATTTTTTTTAAAATAAATCGAAGCTCTAAAATTTGATCGATATCATTTAGGTCTATATATAGTCCGATTGAGTTGTGAGATATTTTTTGTAATATAGGAGATAGTTTAGTCTCTAAATACTCATTTAGCTCATTGCTATAGCTAGATAATACAGCTAAATTATCTTTGATCTGTTTATTAAAATTTTCTTGTAGATATGGAAAAATATCTTTTCTCATTTTAGCTCGTAGAAATTTAGTATCTGAATTTGTAGGATCCTCAAAATAGCTAATGTTATTTTGTTTTAAAAAAGATAAAATCTCATCCTTGTTAACATCTAAAAGAGGTCGAAAAATAGTTAAATCATCAAACGTGGACACTTTTTTCATAGAAGTTAACGAAAAAATATTTGCACCTTCTAGAAATCTTTTTAAAACAGTCTCTGCTAAATCATCTTTATGATGAGCAAATATTATAGCTTGAAATGAGTGTTTTTTATTCAAAACTTTAAAAAAGTTTAATCTTTGATCTCTTGCTTCATTTTCTAAATTTTTTTTACTAGTAAATTTTAGCTTTTTTAGATGAAATGCAATGTTTAGTTTTTTCATTCTATCTTTTATTAAAGATGCCTCAAATGCGCTATTTCTGCGCCAACTATGATCGATATGAGCTATGTGTAGATCGATCTTATACTCATTTTTAACCTTCAATAAAAGGTTAAGCAAACAAGAAGAATCCGATCCCCCTGAATAGGCCAAGAGGATTGGTTTAGAACTATCCAAATGTTCATCTAAAAAAATTTTAAACTTTTTAACCAGCATAAAAGTACTCAATAAAATTAAAATCTTATAAACTTAAAAAGATTATAACAGAAAATGAGAATTTTTGCTAGATGCCTATTTTGTGGAAATACCAACTTAAAGAGTACTTGAAAGTATTTTTTTTAAGTATTTTATCATTTATTTCAATTCTTCTAATTACAAGGCTCAAACAAATAGCTACTTTTGCTACGCTCGCTAGTGATTTTTTTAGTTTAATACTTTTTATTTTATATCAAATCCCTCACATTCTACCGATTGCGATCTCTATTTCATGTTTGATATCGATGATTATACTTTTTCAAAGAATGTCGATTATGCATGAGTTGACAGCTTTTAGAGCATCTGGAGTATCACTAAAAGTAGTTTTAGCACCTCTTTTTTTATTAGCTATAGCACTCTCTACTCTCAATTTTTACATATCATCGGAGCTCACTCCGAGATGTCGTCATAAATCAAAAGAGCTTTTTTATAAAAATACCTCTATGAATCCCTTAGTTTTATTGCAACGAAGACAAAAAATGTCTAATATAAAAGATTCATATGTTGAAATCTCAACTCAAAACAAAGATCTTGTAGCTAAAGATATTTTATTGATAACTCCAAATAAATCTAATGAAAGACTCTGCATGCTGACAGCAAAAAAATTAAATCTCGATAATGATAATTTAATAGGGAAAAATGTCAGCTTAATCTCTTATATAAATTCTAATAAAGAAAAAAACTTTGATAATTTAATGATTGAAAATCAACTCTCAATGACAACTAAAGCAGATGCTATTACACAATTTATTAAAGCAAAACAGTGGGATATGAACATCTCTTCAATGCCACTCAAAATGCTTCTTCTGCAAGCAAAACAAAAAAAATCAAAAAGTAGATTTGAAAGAGCTGATATTGAAATAGCTAGAAGGTGTTGTTTTGCTATCGCCACGCTTAGTTTTACATTTATAGGAGCGAGTTTTGGGATATCTATAAGTCGATCAAATTCCAAAAAAAATATTTTAGGAATCTTCTTTCTTTCCTTGCTTGTTTTACTTAGTTTCACACTTGGAAAAGCTTTAAAGCGCTATGCTTTTTTCTCCATTGTAGCATACATATTGCCTCAAATCATCGTTATTATATTATCTAGCTACAAGCTTAAAAAAACATCAAAAGGAATTGAATGATATTTTCGAAAATCTGGGAAAAAAAACTCTTTTTCAATACTTTAAAATTATCTGCATTGTTTTTAGCTGCAATTTTTTTCATTGTTATCGTGATTGACTTCTCAATTCATGGAGCCAAAATTTTTCAACACTCAAAAACATCTATCGAGCTTATTTTCAAATACTATTTCAATCTTTTTTTTATTCAGCTGAATTTATTTTTAGCCCTAACTTTTATGCTAGCTATCATCAAAATTTTATCTGATATGAATATCCATAGCGAGCTTACAGCTCTTAGAATGGCTGCAATCTCTGCTAAACTTCTAGCAAGGCCTTTTTTGATTGTAGCTATTATCTTTTCAATAATATCATTTTTAAATTTTGAATTTTTCTATCCTAAAGCGCTAAATTTTAAAGATAATTTCAAAGAACAATTTTTCAAAAAAACAAAAGACCAAAAAAAAATAGAACCAAATGTTATCTATTTAGAAGACTCAACAAAACTTATCTATCAAAGATATGATTTAACAAATAATAAACTTTTTGATGTCTATTTTATTAAATCACCATCTGATATTTGGCATGCAAAATATCTCTATTTAAAAGACACTCAAGCAATTGGAAAATATGTAGATCATCTAGCTAGAAAAGATAATATTTTTGAAAAAGAAAAATCTTATAAAACCTATCAATTTAAAGATATTAAATTAGATGAAAATACCACTATGTTTATGCCACTTGAAAATAGATCTATTTCAAACCTATATAAACAAACTATCGCTAAAAATATCTGTAAAAAAGAAAAAAATGAACTTTTATCATATCTAAATTATAAGCTTGCTATGCCGCTTTTTCCTCTCTTAATAGTAATAGCAATCTTTCCTCCTCTCATCACATTTAAAAAAAATATCTCCATTTTTTTTATTTGCACTCTAGCAATTTTCGGTTTTGTAATCTTTCATACTATAATGGATTCAGTTTTAATATTAGCAGAGAGTGCAGCTACTGCCCCTCATATAATTATGTGGCTTCCAATTTTATTACTTGCTATATTCTTTGGGAGAAAATTCCAAAAAATATAGGTAAAAGATGTTCAATATTATTTTTTCAAAAATCTCTTTTTTTAAAAGTATCTTATTTTTATCTTTTCTTCTAAATTTTTGCTATGCTTATGAAGATTCATATATTCTGCATAATACTGTGATAGAAGATCCATACATTTGGCTAGAAGAGATGGACTCTGATGAAACTAAAAATTGGATAAAAGAGCAAAATGAAAAAACAGATCAGTATTTTGAAAAACTTACCTTTAAAAATGCTATAAAACAAAAAATATTAGATAACTCAAACTATGAAAGATATTATTTAGGAGCTAAAACCAAACATGGCTATATTTTTGCTATGAGAGATCAAAATGAAGATAAGCCATGTTTATGTATTGAGGATAGATCTAAAAACATAAAAAAACTAATAGATCCAAACAGTTTTGAAAATAAAAATTTATCTATTGTGGGATTGCAAATTAGTCCAGATGAAAATATTTTAACATATGGACTTACTGATTCAGGATCAGATTCAACTACTTGGAAAGTTTTAGATTTGATCTCAAATGAGCATCTTTTAGATGAGCTCTTCGACATCAAGTATCAATCTCCTAAATGGAGTTTTGATAGCACTTCTCTTTACTACGTAAAATCTTTTACAGATAGTTCCAATGAAAAATCTAGATTTGGAATATTTTATCATCAAATAGATGCCGACACAAAAAACGATAGGCTAATTTATGATACAAAAGAAGATCAAACTCTGCTTTGTAATATATATCCTACATCAGATGGAGAGTATTTGCTTTTTACAACAAAAATAAATGGTGAGAATACAAATTATATTTTAGATATAAATTCAGAAGAAATTATTTTTTCAAATAACGGAAAATATTCTCTTATTGGAGAGGCTCAAGATAAGCTATATTTTCAAACAAATGTAGATGCTCCAAATTATAAACTAGTTGCAGTAGATTTAAAAAGTCCTAATATCGAGAGTCTTTTTGAAGAAATTATTCCAGAAAATGATCTTATGTTTGTAGATGCTTGTTTGACAAAAGATTATATTGTTTGCTCTTATTTTGAAAATTGCTCATCAGCTTTAAAAATTTTTGATTATTCAGGTAATTTTATAAAGGATATAGAGCTTCCAACTAAAGGAAGTATCGTATTATCTCATGATGCAATTTCAACAATTGATGAAGAAAATACAAATGAAGTTATTTTCGCCTATACAGACTTTACAACGCCTTTAGCTATTTTTTCATATGATATTTCATCATCTAAGCTAAATACTTTATTTAAGCCCTCTTTAAATACAGAAAACGCAAAATCTCGTTTTACAACTAAACAGGTATTTTTTGAGAGCAAAGACAAAACTTTAATTCCAATGTTCATCACCTATAAAGATGATATCAAACTTGATGGAAATAAAGAGACTTTAATGACTGGATATGGCGGATTTAATATACCTTTAACACCTTGTTTCTCCTCTCTTTATTACTCATTTTTAGAACTAGGCGGCATCTTTGTATTAGTAAATTTACGAGGAGGATCTGAATATGGAGATAATTGGCATGATATGGGCAAGCTAGAAAACAAACAAAATGTTTTTGATGATTTTATTGCAGCTGCTGAATATCTAATTGATAACAGTTATACCAATCCAAAAAAACTCGCAATTACAGGAAGAAGCAATGGCGGTCTACTCGTTGGTGCTACTATGCTTCAAAGACCCGATTTATTCAAAGCTGTAGTAGGAGGAGTTGGAGTCTATGATATGTTGAAATTTCATAAATTTACAATTGGCTGGTACTGGAAGTATAACTATGGCAATCCTGACGATATAAATGATTTTGAATATATATATAAATATTCACCTTATCACAACATAAATATAGAAGAAAAGTATCCATCAATACTTTTAACAACAGCTGATCATGATGATCGTGTAGTGCCTCTACACACTTATAAGTTTGGCGCTAAACTACTAGATACTAAAAGTGAAAATCCAATTTTAATCAAAATCCACGAAAACTCTGGACATGGAAATGCCTCATTAAAAATAGCAAACGATGAAAACAGCGCTATTTTATCTTTTTTAGTTGAAGAGCTTAAAATGGATATTGATATAGACAATTAACTTTCATTTTCTTTAGCTATAACTTTAGGAAATAAAATATAATTTTCTTTATGTATATGTCTGTGTAGATCCTCTTCAAATGCTTTTAGCTTATCATGTAATATTTGCAAAGTTTTACATTTAGCAAAATCATCTGCATCAATAATTGCATTTATCTTTTCTAATAGTTTTCCTGCATTTTCATGCTCTAAAAACATTTGATCTATTGGATTTTTAATTGTAGCCAATGGATTTTTAGTTTTATCAGCGCACGCAAAATTTTGCACTTTTCCATATTTTTCTAACTCTTCTACGGCTGGAAAAAGAATTTGTTCTTCTTTCTCTAAATGCATTGAGATATCTTCAACTAATGTTTTAAAAAGATCTTTTAATTTCACTAAATTATCAGTTTTATGAACACCTACAACTTTTTCAACCAAAGCTAATATTTCAGGAATCTCTTTTTTTACAAAAACATGATGTGTACTTTTTATATGTTCAACTAGATCTAACAAAGATAGTCTATCTACATCTACTAGCACTTCTTCTTTTTTTAATGAATTTATCTCTTCAATAATTTGTTTCGCATCTAAAGCTTTTTCTTTGCATGCATCTTCTAATGTATTTTTGCCACCGCAGCAATAATCTAATCTATATTTTTCTAGAACTTTGTAGCTATTTAAATTCAAACTTACAATTTCTTGCAGCTCCATTTTTTCATTTATTTTATCCATAAAAAACCTCATGTTTTAAAGTAAGACATTTTAATTTGTCAATTTTAAATAGTCAATTTTTTATAAAATATAAAATAAATATGTATATGAGAGAGCTAAATTTTTTAAATATTTAGAAACTTTTTCTTTTTGCTCTGATATTTTTTCTAATCTCAGCATCTAAATATCTTCTTTTCTCTTCTAAAGATACTGGTATTACTTGAGGAACTTCATGGTTTGATTCATCAGCTTGAAATATAAAATAAGCAGATAGAATCTTTTTTTGATCTAGAGTTCTAAAATCTTCAGCTATAACCTTTACACCGACTTCTATAAAATCTTCCCAGACATGATTGACTTGAGCTTTACAAATAAGCATATCTGATCTTTTAATTGGAGAAAAATACCTAATAAAATCAATCCCAACAGTTTCGCATCTTATCTCAGAGTGTTTTGTTGCTACTTTTCTAGCAACATCATTTACTAGATTTAAGATTCTGCCACCAAAAATCACCTCATCTAGAGACATATTGACATCAAAAATCTCAATTTTATGGTTATCAACTGCGGTCTCAGAGGTAGGCTTGCCCTTTCTGTCTTTATGGATTATAAACAAAATAATTTTCCTCCATTAATTTTATTAATATGAATAAACATGGATTTGGGTCAATAAAAAACTTAAAAAATAAAAAAAAAGGCCTTTGGGAAGAAATCCCAAAGACCTTTAGATAAACAAGGAGGAAGAAAAAATCTTTATCGTTTAGAAAACTGAAAACTCTTTCTAGCACCAGCTAGACCGTATTTTTTACGCTCTTTTTTACGAGGATCTCTAGTAAGATATCCTAGTTCTTTTAAAGTGCCTCTAAAATCTTCGTTTTCTAGTACTAAAGCTCTAGCAATTCCAAGTCTAGTCGCTATTACTTGAGCTTCAATTCCACCACCTTTAGCTCTAATAATAAGATCATACTTACCATTGAGCTCAAATTTTACAAGTGGTGATAATATAACTTCTCTTTGAAAGGATAGAGGGAAATATTCTTCGAATTTCTTTCCATTTATATCGATATTTCCTTTTCCTTTTCTAATTCTTACAGCTGATACAGCTCTTTTACGTCTGCCAATTCCAATAAATTCAGATATTTTTTGTTTCTTTGCCATTTGTCCTCTATATGTTTACAGCTATTGGTTTTTGTGCTTTCATATTATGCTCAGCACCTTTAAAAACATGAAGTTTTTTAAGTTGAGCGCGAGCAAGTCTTGTCTTTACAGGTAACATTCCCTTCACAGCATGCTTAATGATATGTTTTGGATTTTTCTTAAGCATTATTCTATAAGGAGTTTCTCTAAGGCCGCCTAACCATCCAGTATGTCTTCTATAGACTTTTCTAGCCTCTTTAGATCCTGTTACTTTGATTTTCTCAGCATTTATAACAATAACTGCATCTCCAGTATCAACGTTTGGAGTGTAACTTGGTTTATGTTTACCTCTTAAAATCTTAGCAATCTCAGATGCAAATCTTCCTAGAGTTTTGCCTGTAGCATCGAATAGATAACACTGTCTATTTCTTCTAGCTTCTTCTTTTTTGATAAATATCGTTTTATTCATATTTTTAGTTTACACAAAGGTTTACATAACATTGAACATCAGAATATCTTTATCCACCATTTTTTGCCAAGCTTTTTTTTCTCAAAAAGTAATATTTTTTTTAACAAATATATCCTTGTCAAAAGCAGTTCATTGATTTAAACTTTTTTTCTAAAAGAAATCAAATTAAATTTATCTATGAAAGACTTAAATACTTTTTATATACGTACCTATGGCTGTCAGATGAATGAGCTCGACTCTGAGATATTGATAACGCAGCTAAAAGCTAGAAACTTGGCTCAAGTAGAGACAGAAACTGAGGCTGATATCATTTTACTAAATACCTGTTCTATAAGAGATCTCGCTGAAAAAAAGGTACTAGGCAAGCTCTATGAGTATAAAAAGGATAAAAAAGATAAAATTATTGGTATATGTGGCTGTATGGCAATGAGCCAAAAAGAAACTCTTTTAAAAAAATTCCCTCACCTAGATTTTTTAATAGGAACAAATAATCTTTTAGATATAACTAAAGTTTTAGATGATTTTTTATCAAAAAACACCCAGATGAAAAAGCTAGATATTGACTATGAAAAAGAGTTAGAAAATTTCTACGCTACAAGAGATAATAAAATAAAAGCCTCAATAGCGATAATTAGAGGCTGCAATAACCATTGCTCATATTGCATAGTACCTCAAACTAGAGGCAAAGAGGTTTCTAGAGACTCCAAAAGTATTATCAATGAAGCTAAATACCTAGCAAACCTTGGTTATAAAGAGATTACTCTTTTAGGACAGAATGTGAACTCTTATGGCCTAGATAAGCCTGATCAAAATTATCTATTTCCAGATCTTTTATACGACCTAAATAAAATAGATAATATAGATAGAATCAGATTTATGACCTCTCATCCTAAAGATATAACTAAAGATTTAATGTATGCTATAAGAGATTTAGATAAGCTTTGTGAATTCGTTCATTTTCCAGTGCAGTCTGGTAGTAATAAAGTTTTAAAAGAGATGAGAAGAAGCTACAGCGCTGAAGAATATTTAGAAAAAGTAAATCTTTTAAAAAGCATAACTCCAAATGCCACAATTGGAACCGATATAATTGTTGGCTTTCCAAATGAAACAGATGAAGATTTTGAAAAAACCTATAAATTATTTGAATTAATTGAATATGACACAGCATTCATATTTGCATATAGCCCAAGACAAAAAACCTATGCAGCTAGAAAATTTGAAGATAATATCTCAAATGAAATCAAACAAAAAAGACTGCAAAAACTTTTAAAACTTTTTCACTCAATTCTAGAGAAAAAGTACAAAGCCCTTATAGGCTCTAAAAAAGAAGTTTTAGTAGAGAGCCTTAATAAAGATGGAATCTATTTAAAAGGCCGAACTAGAGAGTTTGAAAAGGTTATTTTTAAAGGAGATAAATCCCTTATTGGAAAACTCCAAATAGTCGAAATCACAGGTTTTAGCTATCAAACCCTTAAAGGCAAAGTGATCTAAAACAGCTTCTTTTACTCACCTTCACCCTAAACACCTTATTATAAACACCATATCACACCTAAACCCCTCTATAAAAACATTGAAAAATATCTATATAGAATGGTATAATTATCTATTACTATTATTAATAGATAAAACATTATAATAACAATGAATCAAAGTATTTTAAATAAAGCCCTCAAAATAAATAGCTCTGGTTTTACGCCTAAGCCTCTTCGCATAGATACTAAAAATATTAGTTTTTATAATTTCTACGATATTGAGCTTAAAAACACGATATCCAGCTTAAAATCTACTAAGGCTCATTTAAAAAATCTTTTTTTTGAATATTTCCCATATGAAACATCTAAATCTTACAAAGATTATTTATATGGAAATATGCCTATATTTTCAGAAAATCTAAATATGCCAAATGAGCTTATAGCGCTATCCAATCAAGCTTTATTAAAAGAGATCAATCCTTTTATAGAATATCTTAAAAGTCTTAGGTTTTACGGTTCTTTAAAACAAAGAAAAGATAAATCTGTATATTTAACAATTGATGATTATTTTATTAATTTAATCTCATCTGAGATGTTTTCTCAAATCGAAAAATTTTCAGATTTTAATCTCAGTGTTATTTCTAAAGATGAGCATGAAGTACATGAAGTTTTTCCAATTCAAGAAATAGATGAAAAGTTTCAGTTCAGAATAAAAGATCTATATTCAGTAAATGTTGAGACAGAAAATAGTTATCAAAGAGTTTGGTTTTTAGAAATTGAATCTAAAGACTTAGAAGAATTTAGATATAAATATCATCTATTTCCAAAAATTAACGCTCATAATTTTTGTCTACAGTTAGGATTTATTCAATCATTTAAACTTAGAAAATCTTATCCTCTTTTAAAAATAAATATCACATTTTTTGCAGCTTAAAACTTGCATATAAATACTAATATTTACTAAGGTTCTTTTCCTTAAAACCAAGAGGTGTATTTATGGCAAGCTCTGCACGTATTGGATCAGCTGTTGATCCTTCAGCAAAACGACCAGATTTAACCGAAGGTAAAAAAGATCTTTCAGAAGAAGATGATGATATAAAAATACCCACAGAATTCGTAGATGATGTTTTTACTCTAGAGGTAATGGTAGACCCATATAAAATAGTTGATTGCGATCATGGTTTCGAAAAATTAGCTATAAAAAAACATTTATATTTTTACGATCGTGTATGCCCAAAATGTAGAGCAGAAATTTCTAAAATAGTTCCTGATGAAGAATTAGCAAAAAAAATTCAAGAAGAATTTGTTGCTATAAGCGAAGCAAATAAAACATATTTTGATAAAATCAAAACTGCATTAGGAAATGACAAAGATTATGACTCAGTTCGAGATAAACCCGATATGCCAGCAAAACTTATCACTAGAGAAGATGATTTAGATGTAGATGCTTTAGTAGAGGCGCTTGGAGATTCTTATCCTACAGATGCTCAACCGATAATATTACACGCAATTTCAAGAGGCAATTTAACCTATGCAGAGCAGCTAAACGATAGAATGCCTAATGCTCATTACCATAAAGATTTTAACTATAAACTGATGATAGATGAATATATACACTTGAGTATAGTAGATGCATCATTTTTGAAAAAAGCGGAAAAAATTTATGATAAATTAACAAGTAATTCAAAAAAATCAAAATTTCATAAGATATTTGATGCCTATCTAAAAACTACTTATTTAATCGACGCTGAAACATTTTTAGATAAAGCCATCAAAGCAGCTATAGTAACAGATACTAGTTACTACTCAAAAATTATAGATATTTATCTATCTAAAGAATTTAATCTTACAAATATGCAATTAGCTTTAAAAACTGCTTCAAAACTATCAAATGCTAAAACTAAAGAATCCTATATCACAAAAATTACTCATAAAATAAGTGATAATAAACAATACATAGATGCTTTTAAATCAGCAAAAAATATATCTCATTTTGTTGGAAGATTGTTTTTATATAGTTTAGTAGCTGGCTCTGCAATGTCATATTATTTACTAAAAATTGGACATGGATTTTTATATCCTTTTAGAGCGATAAGAACAAAAAAAAATCGATCAAAACCTAAAACTTAAAAAAACAAAATATTTGCATTAAATAAAAATTATATATATTTTTTTTAGCTATTTTATAAAAGGAGATTGATATGTCATCTAGAGTAGGAGAAAAATTTGATCCTCCATATTGTAATTTAACACATGAGATTATAATAGATCCTGTAAGAGCTTATTGCTTTGATGATACAGAAAAACCTACAGATGAAAAAATAGATGCGTCTAGAGAACATGTTTTTGAAAGAGACGCACTAAGACACTATTACTGGTTTAACAAAGAAAGAGCTAACCCTTTTGGTTGTCCTCTTTGTCAAGGAAAGAGAGTTATTAAAAAGGTTGTTCCAGATGAAGAATTAGCTGAAAAAATAAAAACACAATTTAGAGATATTAGTGAAGAAAATTCCCTTATATATGATGAACAAGCAGATGATATAGCAGCAGATTTCAGAGGTTTTGTAGATAGACCAATTCCAGATGATTTAGATAATGAAATAGAACCAGAAGAAAAAAAGCCATGTTCTGCTGAAGCGCCTGATGATAAAGAAGCTAGTTATAAAGAGCTATTTGAAAGATATTCAAAAGAGAAAGATGCATATGAAGAAGTAAAATCCTATATTGAGAAAGATGATTTAGAAACAGCTGAAAAAAAAGCATTAAAATTAGATAACCTTCTCTATAAAGATAACTGTATAAAAAAAATAATCTCAAAATATATTGAAAAAGACCTCTTAGAAAAAGCTGAAAAGTTAACACCAAAACTTATGCTTTCTAACACAGATCAATTTAATGAATCAATAGCTCTCAGATACTTATCTTTATATCAAAATAACTTAGAATATTCTCCCAATGGATTGAAAAATTTAAAAGGAGCTAGAAGAGTTACAAATTTATTACTTCTATCAAAAGACAGAACCTATTTATATGAAAGGATTTTTGATAAATGCATTCAATTAGATAATCTAGAAGGGGCTCGAAATATCATTGAAAACAATATTACAAAAACATATATAAGCGACAGATTATCTAAAAAGCTTTTCGATGCATATATAAATCGTCCAAATTATAATTTTGAAGATTTAAAAAAAGCTTTTGCTTATTCTTCTCATCTAGCTAATAGCTGGGATAAAAAAGAGTGCTATAAAAAAATCCTTAAAGCCGCAATAAAATTGCCCTATAATAAAGATAATTATTTGTGGCTTGAAAAAATCTTAAAATATTGCGAATTGCATTATACAAATATCGACAATGAGGTTGATTTTATTATTAATGCACATCTAAATGCTGATAATCTAAACAGCGCCATGAAAACAGTTTCTTTTTCATTATTGAATCCTAAAGTGGAAATAAGATTAAAAGTTGCGAAGGCTTATTTAAATAGAAGACCTATTACTGCAAATAACTTAAAAAAAGCTCTTAGAGCTACATCTTCGATCTTATACAAATCTCTTCACAAAAAAGAAATAAATGAACTTTATGTAAACATTTCTCAAAAAGCTCTAGAAAACAAATTTTATAGACAATCATTTAGTGCTATGAACAGAGTGACTAATTTCTTTACATTCCAAAGACTGTTTTTCAAAACTATAGGAGTTTGGACAAAAAATACTTGTATTAGCTTTTTTAGAGCAGTAGGTCTATTTACATACAAAACACTATATGTATTATCTACACCAATTAGATTTGTTGTATCAAAAATGAGAAGAAGAAGAGGGTATTAGAGCATTGATGAAAATTCATTTTCATCTAAAATTTTGATACCATTTTTTTTTGCTTTATCATATTTTGAGCCAGGCTCAGAGCCTACTAAAACAAAATCTGTATTTTTGCTAACAGAGCTAGAGGTTTTACCGCCTCTTTCTTTTATAAAATTTGTAGCCTCTGTTCTCGTGTAGTTTTCTAAAGATCCTGTTAAAACAAAAATTTTATTAAAAAAAGCATGATCTGTTTTTCTTATCTGCTTTGGTTTTATCAAAGATATATGAGATAAAAGTAGATCAATTTCGTGAAGATTATTTTCATCTTGAAAATAATCTATTATAGAACCTGCAACTTTTTCACCAATTCCTTCAATATTTAAAAGCTCATCTTTTGATAATTTTTTTAGATTTTGAATATCTTTTGCATGAATAGCTAAAAGATCGGCAGTCTCTTTACCGACATATTTAATACCTAGTGCCATAATAAATCTAGAAAATGGACATTTTTTTGATTTTTCAATGCTATCTAATAAATTATTAATAGATTTTTCTTTAAACCCTTCTAGATCGGATAGCATCTCAGCGCTTAAAGTATAAATATCGGATGGCGAGCTTACTAAATTTTTCTCTACTAAAGCTTGCATAACTTTTATACCTAAATGCTCTATATCCATAGCATCTTTCGATGCAAAATAAATAAATTTTCTAAGTTTTTGAGCAGAGCAATTTGGATTTGAGCAGCGAGATGCAACTTCCCCTTCAACCTTAATAACAGCAGATGAACAGATAGGACACTTTTTGGGCATTTGAAATTTTTTTGCATCTTTTTTTCTTTTATTAAAATTTACGCTTACAACTTTTGGAATAACATCGCCGCCTTTTTCAATTACAACAGTATCTGAGATTCTGATATCTTTTCTGTTGATCTCATCGATGTTATGAAGAGTTGCTCTAGAAATTGTAGATCCTGCTAAAAAGACAGGCTCTAGCTCAGCGACTGGCGTTAAGATACCTGTTCTTCCAACTTGGATTGTAATATCTTTTATTGTAGTTACAGCTTGCTCAGATGCAAATTTATAAGCGACTGAATATCTCGGGGATTTACCAGTAAATCCAAGCTTTTTATGAGCAGATATATCATCAACTTTTATAACAATACCATCGATTTCAAAAGACAGTTTTTCTCTTACACTTTCGATCTTATTTGCAAATTTTAAAATTTCATCGATATTTTTACATAAATCGAAATGATTCTCATGAGATATTGGAAGGCCTAGTTTTTTTAAAAAGCTATGCATTTCGAATTGAGAAGAGACAAAATCTTCTCCGTTAGAGGCTGCGTAGCAAATAATATCTAAATTTCTTTTAGCAACTTCTTTAGGATCTAAAAGTTTTAAAGAGCCTGCCGCTGCATTTCTAGGATTTGCAAAAACATCTAAGCCTTCATCTTCTCTTTTTTCATTTAATTTTTTAAAAATGTTTTTATGTATAAAAACTTCACCTCTAACTTCTAAGAGATCCGGTATATCTTTTCCATGAAGTTTTAAAGGCAGAGTTTTTATAGTTTTTACATTTGAAGTTACATCATCTCCAACTTTGCCATTGCCTCTAGTTAGCGCTCTTGTAAGCTTTCCTTTTTCATATCTAATAGATATCGCTGTGCCATCCATTTTAAGCTCTGTACAAAATTTCACATCCTCTTTTTCTAAAAGTTTAAAAATTCTTTTAATAAAATCTTTTAGCTCATCTTTTGAATACGTATTCGCTAAAGAGAGCATTGGAGCTATATGCTCAAAGTGTTTGAACCCTTTAGTTAGAGCCTCTCCTATTCGAAGAGATGGTGAGTTTGGTAGAACTTGAGTAGGATTAAGCTTTTCATAAGCTTGGAGCTCTTTTAATAAAAGATCATACTCATAATCTGAAATTACAGGTTTTGTCTCTTTGTAATAGTGCTTATCATGCTCGATTAACTCATTTACAAGATTTATATAATCTTTTTGATTTTTGATTTTTCTATCACTCAATTTCGACCTCAAAAATTAAAGTAGTAAAAGGCATTATATCAAAGTATAGACCATTTTGAGATATTTTTGCAGCTATATTAGCTTTTTGATTAGCTCCATATCTCTCAATCTCTGTATCAAAAATTTGTTTAACTTTTTTTAGATTTTCAAGTTTTAGAAAATAATTATTTAGAAAATTATTTGAAAAGTTATGAATACATAAAAATGTAGTCTTTTTTGAAATTCTTAAATAGCTAATCATAGAGTTTTTTCTATCTGTTATATCTACCCATTTAAATCCATTGAATGAAAAATCATCTTCATATAAAGCTGGGCTTTTCAAATATAGATGATTTAAATCTTTTACAAAATTTTGAAATTTTTTATTTAAAGGTTTTTTTAATAAATCCCAGCTAAGCTCGGAAAAATTATCCCACTCTTTTATCTGAGCAATCTCAGCTCCCATAAAAAGTAGTTTTTTTCCAGGATGACAAATCATGTAGCTATATAAAAGTCTATAATTTGCAAATTTTTCTTCAATGCTTTTTCCCGGCATCTTATCAAATAATGATTTTTTCTCATGCACCACTTCATCATGAGAAAATGGTAGAATAAATTTTTCATTAAATGCATACATTATCGAAAATGTCAGATCATTTTGATTGTTTTGTCTTTTATCTATCGGCATTTGAAAATATTTCAAGGTGTCATTCATCCAGCCCATATTCCATTTAAAATCAAAGCCTAATCCTTTTTTATCTGTTACTTTTTTATATGCAGAAGACTCTTCTGCTATCATTAAAATTCCATTAAATTTTTCATGGACTTTTTCATTTAATCTTTTTAAAAATTCAATAGCTTCAAGATTTCTGTTGTCATCTAGAATATTTGGTTTAAAATCCCCTTTTTCTCTACCAAAATCTAAATAGAGCATTGAAGATACAGCATCTACTCTAAGACCATCTGCGTGATATTTATCTAAATAAAACATAGCACTTGATATCAAATAATTTTGAATCTCAATTTTATCATAATCAAAAATCGATGTTTTCCACTCTCTATGAGATCTCACCTCTTCATCTTCATGCTCAAATAAATAAGTGCCATCAAATTGATTTAATGCAAAATCATCCATCGGAAAATGAGCTGACACCCAATCTAAAATTACACCAATACCATTTTTATGCATGAGATTTATCAAATATTGAAACTCTTCAACCGTTCCATAGCGAGAAGTTATAGCAAAAAAACCTGTTACTTGATATCCCCATGAATCATCTAAAGGATGTTCCATAATAGGCATGATCTCGATATAGTTAAATCCCATCTCTTTTAAATATGGCACTAACTGATCTGCTAAGTCTTTATAGTTTAAAAAAAAGCTATCCTCTTTAATCCAAGATTGCAGATGCACTTCGTAAATATTAATAGGTCTATTGAAATTTTGATTTTTTCGATTTTCTATCCAATTTTGATCTTCCCACTTAAAATCCTCGATATTACTCACAATCGCACTATTATGAGGTCTAAGCTCAGTAAAATAAGCAAATGGATCTGTTTTTGTTAAAACTGTTCCATCTTTTGTTGTTATCTCAAATTTATAAAGCTCACCATAATTTAAAGAAGGCATAAATATCTGCCAAATACCAGATTTTTCTACATTTTTAAGCAGGTGAATATTTCCATTCCAATTATTAAAACTTCCAATTAAACAGACACCAATCGCATTTGGAGCCCATATGCTAAACTCTACTCCATCAACTCCATGAATATTTTTTTTATGAGCTCCTAATATTTTATAGAGCTCAAAGTGTTTTGCTTTTAAAAACTTTTCAATATCATCATTTTTGAGAGATGTTTCAAATGCATATGGATCAAAAAAAAGCTTTTTATTCTCAAAATATATTTGATAATCAAAAGCTTTTATATCTTCTTTTAATTGATATTCGAATATTCCCCTTTTATCTACCCTTTCAGCTCTAACTTTATTTTTTTTTATATATAAATAAACTTCATCATCTTCAGGTCTAAAAAGTCTAATTACATTCTCATGTAGTCCTAAAAAACTATGAGGATTTGAATGTCTTTTTTCTAAAAGTAGATCTATATGAGTATTCATCGATTAAATATTTGTTTTATTATGATATAACAAAAAAGTAGATTGTTTTTCAAATTTATATATAAAAAATTATTATTTTTGCAACTTATCAAAAAAATAAATTTTATCTTTTTCAAAAGATAAAAGATCCTTATTTTTAAAAGTTTTGCCTTTTTCTTTTAAAGATGTTTTTAATCGATAAGTTTTAATTTTAGACTGAAAACTAAACTTTAGTTTTAAATCTTTTACAGGTCTAAAAATAAGCTTTTTTATAAGCTTTTTAGACCACTCAATATCGAAGCTGCCAATTGGCAGAGTAATATTTAATGCCTTTCCTGAATGAAATGATATAGGAAGCAATGGCAATATAGTGATCTCTTTATCATTTGCTTCCACTAAGATAGATTTAATTACATAAAAAAGTTTTCTTAAGATGTGGAGTGGATTTGAATCTTTTGCCTCAACATATTGAATAATATTTTGAAAATCTTCATCATTTACTCTAGGGATAAACGCATCGAAAAAATGAGCTTTAAAAATTTTTACAAAGTTCTCTTCTAAATCTTTTTTCTCTTTTTTTTGAATTTTTAAAATCAGCTCTTTAACTATGCAATTTTTTCGTATGCATTTTGATTTCATATCTGGAAAAAATTGAGAATATAAAAATAAAAAAGGCAGAATCTCTAAAAGATTTTCTCTATTTTTTATTAGATCTATATCTTGTTTTTTATGAATCCCTAAAAA